>Ga0209566_100103_pt1 | contig 130803 bp, 120 predicted proteins | sample Araplavi_mTSA_r2_2_FD_184287 | JGI IMG/M metagenome (GOLD analysis project Ga0209566, IMG submission 184287) | Arabidopsis root microbial communities from North Carolina, USA - plate scrape CL_Cvi_mTSA_r2 (SPAdes) (version 2) | ecosystem: Host-associated > Plants > Roots > Endosphere | place... | reverse complement strand
GGAACCGAAGCTCCAATCGCCTCTAATCTCTACCGGAAGTTCCCCTCCCATCAAGCGATAGAGAAGAATTTACAAACCGTATTAATTCTCAAAAAAATAATAAGTTTGTGATTTTTATGTAAGCATCCTGATGTGCTTAGGGTTCTGCACTTAGTGTCATACACTATATTGAAAAAAGCCGCCATTTGGCGGCAGATTGTTTGTTCGAGGTTAACTGAATTCACTTTTAACCCGCATTAACCGCTGTCTTCACCACAAGAACATCCAAGCCATTTAACTTAACCGTTCCTGAAAGGAACTTGCCTGTAATCGCATCTGTTCCTTCGACTGGAAGTAAAATTTCTTGAGCCTCTCTGGAGTAATTTAAATAGAACGTATATCTGGTCCTCTCGCTAGTCCTATGGGAGACATAAATGTTGTCGGGAAGATTCAGCCTGTCGAGCTGGCACTCTTCCACCACATGATTTAGAATATCGCGAGTCAACTCCTGATTTCCCATCACACCGACATAATAAACAGAGCCCTTGCCGAACTTGTTTCTCGTTATGGCCGTCCGACCGGCATAAAATTTTTCGGAATAGACGGAAAGAGTTTCCGCCGACAGTGGCTTGATCATATCCAACCAACTGCTTATTCTATACTCCTGCCCTTGGTAAATGACACCATTGGAGTATTTGTCAGGCAGCACCTCAAATTCGTCAATTTCAATACCTGCCAATTCAGATAGAAGACCCGGCCAAGGTGTATCGATCGTAGTATTTTGCCATGATTTCATGCCGCTCCTCGCTCCAATGATCAGACAACCTCCATTCGCTACATACTTCTCCAGATTTGCTTTGATTTCGTCGTTAACCATAGCCATCGAAGGAGCGATAACAAACGAATATCGGGAAAGATCCATATGCGGATCGATCAGGTCGGGTGTAATCCCCATACGAAGCAGTTCACTGTAGTAAGACGTAATATGGGCTCTATAATCAAAGTTCGAGTACTGTTTCTGGGATTCGAACGCCCAAATTTGATCATAGCTGTGGAGAATCGCAACAGGCGCTTCTACCTGAGTGGAAGCTAATTCAGAGCTAAAACCGGACAGCTCCATCGTTGCTTGTTTGATCTCGTCATACACTCTTCTCGGTGTTCCGTCATGCCGCAGTATACCGTTAGGATTCTGTTCCCAGCTGAAGCGCCCAGATCTCCATCGATAATATAAGACCGCATTCCCGCCTCTTGCGATATCCTGATAGGTCCAAAAGCGTACGAGGCCCGGTTCGATCGCCAAATTATAATCGCTATAATTAAAGTAGCCGTTTTTCTGTTCCATAATCCACATATTGTCCCGTTTGACACTCCGATGAATGTCCAATCTCAAACATGTATCAACATTGTCATTGTCCACATCCGGATATAGATCGACACCCATGACATCCAACTTCTGACCAAGCTTATATAGATCCAGCCAAAGATAGAGACCGAGCGAGTTATGAGTTACTTTATGATGTGGTGCATACTTTTTGATAATGTCAACTTGCCGGTTCAGATGGTTTACTGTAGCGTCAGAAGAGAAACGATAGAAGTCCAAAACCTGGCTGATAGATTTCGTTAACTGATCGGCAAGCGGAAGTTGCACCTCATCCCATTGGTTATAAACCTGGCTCCAGAACACGGTTCCCCATGCTTCATTCAGGTTGTCAAGCGTCTCATACTTAGCTCTTAGCCATTCGCGAAACTCAATCTGACATTCCTTGCAGTAGCAATGAACAGCTCTAAGTTCATTATCGATCTGCCAGCCGATGACTGACGGATGATCGGCATAATGTTCGGCCATCCGAGTCACGATGCGGGAAACGTAGTAGGAAAAAACCGCACTGGTGTGACAATGGGATCCTCTGGCCGCATGAATGCGCCCGAATTCGTCCGTTCGCACAACCTCGGGATGCTTATGTCGCAACCATACCGGAGAACCTTCGATCGGCGTCGAGAGGATAAACCGGATTCCTTCTCCCGATGCCAAGGCCATAAAATCGTCCAGCCAGGAGAAATCAAATTTTCCTTCCTCAGGTTCAAGTTTGGACCACGCCAAATCCGAAATCCGCAAAACATTGATGCCGGCTTCCTTCATCAGACGCACATCCTCCGGCCACCGATCCCTCGGCCAGTGTTCCGAATAGTAGGTGGTCCCAATATAAATTTCTTTATTCATCATTAACCTCCGCTGCTGAAAATTAATAACGCACTCATGCACTTGATGTGAAAAAAATCGTAATGACCATTAACCATGAATCCGGATGATAGTGGCTGTTGCAGCCTGCACGGTCACTATAGCTCCCCCATCGGTCCGTACGTCCAGCTTGGTCCACTTTCCGCTCCACTCTTCACTGTTCGTAATCGCCTCTCCCCCAAGCGTTGCACTCATCATTGAGGCATCTCCCGGCTTTCCACTTGTCAAAACCATGTACGAGGCTTCCTTAGCCGTAAAGCCTGAAGGGGCGATCGTTACACTTGCGTCAGTCGCTTCCGCTCCATGAGTCTTGTTGATGACCGTAACATAGAGATTATGTCCCTCTCCAACGGCGTACGCCGTCAAATTGACGCCGTTCGGATTAGCAATCTCAACAGGAAACACGAATCCGTTGGACCCAAGGTTAAATGCTTTGATCCCATACCCTTTGGGGCTGGTCTGGTAGTTCCCGAGTTGATCGCGCACGATGGTATCGGTGTAAAGCCACTGCTTATTATGAAAATTGACTCCAGCTGCCTGATGCGCTGCCCACCAGTGCATATAATCGAGAGCCCATAGAGCTGAAGCAAAAGCATCGCTTGCGCCAGGAACACCGGTTAGATAGTCGTTCGCCTCCGTCATGCGATAGGGCAATCCGGTTTTCAGTACCGGAGCAATATTTTGCTTATAAAACCAGGGGTACGGTGTGTAGGTGGTGACTGTCGTACCCGATCCTGCGGGTTGAGAACCGACATCGGTGCCATTCACCCATTCCGGCGACAGCATATTGCGGATGGCCTGCTCGGCTGTAGTTGTTTTTGGACTTCCCCCGACATACAGATGCTGAGTGATATTCGCCATCATTCCCGAATCCGCTTCGTCTTCCGCGAATCGCTGTGTCCAAGAGACCCCCGATGCTGGATCCGGAGTATACGTCGATGTCGAATAGTCTCCGGTTTCCGGTCCGGAAAATTTCGCCTCAGGAACAAGCCCTCGAATGGCGTTTGCGAAGTTTTCCCAATTCGCTTTAAAGGATGGATAGGCCGTCCCCGGCACTCCAGCGATGGTCTCATAAATCAGCGGATCCCTCGGGTGACCTTCAAAGGTGTGATAAGATTTCCAATCAGGTTCGTTTCCGATGGCAAAAGAACTCAAAGAGGACTGATAATGATTCCAAATATAGTGGGCGATATCGGCTTCCTCGGCCATAAGGTTGGGGATGGGGCTTGTAGAGAGATTAAGCAACCTGAAAGAGTAGAGCACCTTCGTATTGGCTGCCATGGCAAACGCAAACAAGTTGTCGATCCCGGCATAGCCGTCCGAACCGCTGCCGACAGGAATCCTTTGGTCAACGGAGCCTCCTCCCATTCGAAGGTTCTTGATGCCAATATTCCGGAAAAGTGTGATTAACTGTGAATTCGTAGGATTGAACATGTAACCGTTCACTCCGGCATTCCCGGCGACCAAGGGCCCTACTTCAAAACTCAGCCCTGAGAAATCGTCCGGAATCCGATGACCCTTTGAACTTGTATCAACAGCTACAACAATCGGCAGGCCTTCAACCACTGCGGCATCGTTTGGTGTCAAGGATTTCGTGTCAGCAGCGAGCGCTTTTCCGCTTCTGAGCAGTACATCCGCTCCGGTTAAGAGCATAGCGCCGGCTACCACCCCGGATCCGATAACCTTCAATGCCTTCCTACGGGAAATTTCCTTCGAAAATTTTTCCTTTAACCCTTCAACATTCGATGGATCGTTGTTCATACAACCACTCCTCATCTCAATATGACGGTCATATTCCTATTAACTTACTGTCGTTTCAAGCAAATAATCCAATCCTAAAAGAACTGAGCTCTCTGGATCCTTCGAGACGGCAAAACGCACTTTTCCCCAAGGCGTCCAAGCCATTTGATGGACGCGTTCCTGGAGGTGGGGCAGAAGGTATTGCTGCGATTTCATTAGCCCACCGCTTAATATCACGATATCGGGATCATAGGCATGAACCATATTCAAAATCCCGGAGCTCCAATGCGAAATCAAGTGCTCCAGAAAGTGGGCAGCCGTTTGATCTCCGGATTTTGCCGCCTCTAATACAGTCGCGTAATTGATCTCCTCTGTTTGAGACAATTGACTTTTCTGGAAATCGGGGAGCTCTTTTGCCACATGAGGAAGCGCCCAATGGCTTGCCTGTGCTTCCAAGCACCCCCGGTTTCCGCAATTGCAAACATGGCCGTGAATATCCGTCGTAAGATGTCCACCCAGAATACCGGCCTGATGATGCTTTCCGCGTAGAATTTGGCCGTTCATCCAGACCGCCGTTCCGATTCCCGTTCCGTAGGTCATCATAACGGCATCCGTTTCCCCTTGCGCAACACCATAGCCCACCTCCCCGAGCAAAGCGGAACGAGCATCATTCTCAAATACGAACGGCAGGGAAAACGCCTCATTGATCCATGCCTGAAACGAAAACCCTACGGCATCCGAATATTTGTCGTTGATCGACAGAATCGTCTTGTTTTCTGCATCTACAAGACCTGGCGTTGCGATTCCTATTCCGCTGCAATCGGATAAAGAAATATGCTGCTCTTCAAGCAGCTTTCGAATGGAGGATTCGACATCGGAAAGACGCCGAATCAGTCCTCGATCGGAAAGGGCAGGTATGCTTGTTTGCGAGACTACCTCCCCTTTTTGGACAAGTCCAATTTTGATCTTCGTTCCGCCAAAATCAATCGCGATATTCATCCCTGTAATCAGCTCCCGTTATCTCACCTGACAAACGCTTTAATCGTCCCATGCTGCATGGTTCGACTCCGATCGCTCGGACGGATTGTGTATGCGCCAGCGTCAGCAGGGATAATAAAGGTCTCGGCATAATGAACGACGAACGGCTCGAATTTCCCTGTCGGACTTTCCACCACTACTTCATCGCCTTCGACGAGATTCAGCATCTGAACGCCGTTTAGGGCTTGATGCGGTACTTTATCCGTAAACCAGTGCCGCCTCGTTTCGATAAATTGGAACGCATGCAGTCCCGTTCTCTCCTCTCTCCAGCCTTCTCCTTCCCCTACTTCGACGATTGGATTGACAAGCTCGTTACGGACCCATTCGGTAGTACAATCCCATTGAATGTTATGGCGCCCATGCTGCAAATGTACGGGGCGCGGCTTGCCGTCTAATCCAAGTCTGTCCCAATCCCAAAGCTTAAAGGTGAAAATGTACGGTGTCGCGCTGATTTCAAGCACCATGCTGTTTGTACCTGAGCAGTGAACAGTTCCGGCGGGAATTAGGAAATGATCATGTTTGTTTGCAGGAAACACGTTGACGTACTGCTCTGCAGGGAAAGAGTGCCCGCCTTGCTGTGCGCGTTCAAGCTCCTCGAGCATTTTTTCAGGCCGTATCCCCTCCTTCAATCCCAAATAGACGGATGCGCCCGGTTCTGTTTCCAGCATGTAGTAGCTTTCATCCTGGGTATAGCGCATACCAAATTGCTCCTGAATGTAGTCGGTGGTCGGATGAACCTGCAGGCTTAAATTTTGACCGCCAATTGTATCCAGGAAATCAAAGCGTATTGGAAACTCAGCACCGAATCGTGCGTAAACCCGATCGCCCAGTAGCGCTTGAGGCTCAAAAAAGACTAGATTGATGGACGGAATTTCCACACGGATGTCACCATACTGAAAATAAACGCTGTTTTCTTCAGGCACCCCGTCGAATCCCCATGCATAAGGATGTTCTCGTTTGGTCAAACCGATTTTTTCCTCCAGCCATCTCCCCCCCCATACGCCAGGATCGAAATAGGGTACTAATCGAAATGGGCGGCGAACCGTTTGCTTCATGCCGTCAAATAAAGCTTTGCAAGTGAGCAGTTTGGGATCATCCTTGGCATTGGTATCCAAATAATAATCCGCATGCTCCAGTATGGAACGCTTCAACCGGTCAGCAGCCCGCCACTCGATAAAATAACCCCGTTTATATTTGCGCAAAATGTCTTCCGAGTGGTTGGACGCGAGCCAATTTCCGAATTCGTGAGTACGATATCGCAGTTGGGATTTCCCATCTTGCCATATCCGCATATATCAAAAGATTTCCCGACGTGACAAGAGAGGCCCCGGTACCGATTACGACAACCAATCCGTCTGTGACAGCTTCCACTTCGGACTGTAAATTTTTAATTTGGTCTTGATCATAAAAGTCGGCTATGGAAAATGGTGCCATATATCCAAAAACTCTGTCTTCCGTCAAATACCTTTCGATCATCGCCTCATTACGATCTTTAGGTTTGGCAGCTTGCTCCACATCTATCACTTTGACCGGATTCAGTCCGAGTTCAAGCCCCCGAACAATTTCATCGACGCGAGTCGTCGGATAGCATTCCACAGTCATAACAAATTTTTGCTTTCCCTCCATTGATCTTCGCAATACCTGAGAAATATGATGATATCCTCTCCAAATCTCCATATCCAGGCCGCTGATTGGGATGGTAGGCTCTTTATCATACCGACTCTCCATAAAGGTTCACCCTTACTTTCGTCTGTCCTCTAGACCTCAATTCGATATTCTTGCTTTATCCAGTGTGATGGCGAATCGGAATATCAGGTCGTCCTCACACCACATTTGGAAATTCGTCCCCCATACGTTGTTATGCAAATTGAAATGCATTCCGCCGTCGAGCGAAACAAACGTATTGTCAAATTGCAGTAGCCTGCGCTCTCCAGGCGCCAAAAGCGTTGCATCTAAGGTTTCGATCTGCACAGAACCATCGCTGCCAAAGTAGGAAACCCCAGTTTGAACGGCATGCAAATTCCTGCCTCCATTGTGGACGACCTCGAGCGGGGACACTTGCTCACCCATCTTATCCATCTTCCATAGGTTCGGATTATTTACTTTAGGAATGAACGAGAGCCAGCTTGCTTCCGGCAATCGGGAAGCGGATTTGCCCTTCCAGACCAACTCTGTATCCATTCGATTTTTTTCCTTGCTAAACCTATATCGAATCTGCAGCTGCGTTGGTGCGCCGTATTGTTCGGAAGCCTCGTCCGGCAATTTCAGGTCGGCGATGACGAGATCCTGTGTATTCTCTTCGATCAGTCGCAGAGAAATCAGCCTCGGCACATAGACTCCGCCAGTGGGCGAAGGCTGGCACTGCTCCATGCCCGGTTTGCCGAAATCCGCATCTGCCCAAACATTGGTCGTATATTGATTTGAAACGTATTGTTGGAACCAGGTGTGGTAAGACTTGACGCCGAACCCTTCATATTGGAAAAGCCCGATTCGGTGGTTTTCGTCAGCCCACTCCTTGCCGAAGCGATCTTTCAACTGCACAATGGATCCGTCACCGGCAAAACGGACATCGAATGCTCCGAGTCTATACGATTCGCCTGCAGCTATCAATTGAGCTCCCTCTAGCTCAGGGATATGCGGCTCCAATTGCGCAAAAGCACGAGCGACCTCTTGCCTCTTCTCCTCGTCAAGCGCTGCAATGGCCTGATCCAAATAATCTCGCTGCTCCTGCCAGGAGCTTTCAAGCTGTTGATAAGACTTGGGCCTTTTCATCATTTGATTTCCAAGATACTGGTACTTGACAGGAACGGCATCGCCCGTAACTTCGTTCGCCTCCCGAGCGGCATGGAAAGATTGCTTCAAATAGTTACGGTAATCCGGTAAGTATCTTTTGATATCCATTCCCCAAGTATGCTCGGCAACCAGCATCAGATTGTTTGAAAACTGCATCAGCTCTCTGCCGTCACTGCCAAACCGCCCTTCCTTGTTCCAGCGGTCACGCAGCCGAAACAATTCGCGGAATCGTTGAATTTTCCAGGGATCCGAAGCTGCGCCGTGAATCCATGAGTCGCCGATTTCCTCTTCAACAATGGGTAGCTTGTGTTTGATGGCTGCTAATTTTTCCGCGAAAGCATCCATTGTAGATGCTTTGATTTCAGCCTGCGGATACTGTTCGCTAAGTTTAGCGAACAGGTTGACCACATCTTCCGCCGACTGCGGTCCCATATTGTCCCCGGTATGTGCGAAAACAAGCACATCATTCAATCCCTCGACTTCAAGCACCTTACCGTATCCGCTTCCGTATGCCACTATCACCTCGGAGCCATCTTTCGCTTTCCAGATGAAGACAGGAGGAACACTAGGTATTTTGGACGCGAAATTGACGCCTAGGTGCAAAAATTGAATTCCGCTACGTGCTAGGTGCGGAACCATTGCAACTGTGTGTCCTGGAACATCCGACATTTTTGCGGCTATTGTCCGTTTGCCGTAGCGGGCATCCAACTGCTTCGAAAGAGACAGCCCATACTCGAACAGGCTGCCATCGAGTAGTTCTGTATGTGTGGTGAAAGGAAGTCCATGCCAGGTTACATGCCCTTTATAAATAGACTTTTCCATAGACGCACGTTTTTCACGATCCGCCTGAAGCAAATATTCATGAATCAGCCACGCGCCGGTTGTCCAAATAAAGCGGGCTTGGCCTCCCTTATCTTCCAGCTGGGCTGCCAATTCGATTGCTCTAGGGATATAGTTGTTCATATATTTGACCACTACGTTGCGAGCCAGATCCGTAAATCCGATATCGAGATGCGTCTTAAATACTACATGTACCGTATTAATCGGTTTCATACTATCCCTCTTCCCCTTCTTGTTGGCCTCTCATATTAACGATTGAAGCGGTTACTTATCCGACATGCCATTCGCTGTGCGGAATGCCGCCTTGCTGCCGGAAGTTCTTTTATAAAGGATGTGCACAAGCAAGGCGAGTGGGTGCTGCAGCAGCATCGCCCCCATCACCGGGACGATGGTTAAAGGAGCGAAATACATTTGGGCGATAACGACACCAGCCGTATAATTGCGGATGCCGCCCGAATACGTATAAGCGATCTCCGGCTGGCTCTTCAACCGCCAAAAATGCAGCATCCCCCAAGCACCGGCGTAGCCAAGCATCATAAGAAGCCCGACGGTTCCGATCACCTGTGCCACTTCACCTTTCATTCGGGCAATAGAAACGGAAAGCGCAGCCGCGTTCAGAAAGATAATGGCGTATAGCGTCACTTTGGAGATCAGGGATCCGCAAGCTCGAATCAAGAGCTGCTTCTCCTCCTTGGCTTTTCTTAACCGGTAACCGAAAAAAATGCCAAGCATGCACGGAAGCATCACAAGTTTAACCAATCCCACCATCATGCTTCCCGGTGCCATCCGTACGGTTTCTCCCAAGCAAACCCATAGTGTCAACGGGATCAGAACGGGGCTGAGCAGTGTATCGAGCGTAACCAAGGTTATGGCGATGCCGACATTGCCACCGGTCAATCCTACCCAAACGATGGAGGTTACACCGATCGGCATGGTCAAAGCCAGGAACAGTCCATTCTGCAAGTCCTTCTGACCGACAAATGAGTGTGCAATCATCCATTCATAGACCACCGGTAGAATCAAGTGCGAAAAGACAAGCAAGGAAAGCGGAACCCAGGGTCGGCTCCAAAGCTCCTGAAATTGTTTTTTGTTAACATTCCAAGAGGAGAGAAAAGTCAGCAGCATGAAGAGTGATGGTACAGCTGATGTGATGGACCCTGCCTCTCGCCCCGAAAATAACCCTAAAGTCAAGATAATAGGCAAAATAAGAAGAATCCATTTCTCCAAGAAACGATTGGTCCTGCTCATCCGTTCAACAACGTTGGGCGTTGGATTCATCGCTAGAGCCCCAAAGATATATATTTGATTTCCAAAAACGGATCCAGACCGTAATGTCCGCCTTCCCGCCCGACACCGCTTTCCTTCCAGCCGCCAAACGGAGCTTGAGCAACCGACGGCAGGGGATCATTCATGCCGACAATCCCATATTCCAAGCCTTCGGCTACGCGGAAGGTTCTGCCCGTATCGCGGGTAAACGCATAAGCGGCCAAACCGTACGGCACATTGTTGGCTTTACGAAGCGCCTCCTCCTCGGTTGAAAAGGCTATCAGCGGTGCAATTGGCCCAAAGGTCTCCTCGTAGCAAATGTCCATTTCGTCCGTGACACCGAAAAGAATCGTCGGTTCGTAAAAAGCTCCGGTAAGGCCCGGCGCTTCCCACTCTTTGCCGCCGGCTAGCACGACGGCTCCCTTGGATACGGCGTCCCGTACCTGCTCATCGACCTTTTCCAACGCGCGGCGATCAATTAACGGACCGATATCTACCCCAGGCTCCATCCCGTTTCCAATCTTCATCTGGCTGACTTTGTCCGCGAGCAGTTGCGCAAACCGATCAATGACCGTGTCCTGCACATAGATCCGGTTTGCGCAGATGCAGGTTTGCCCTGCGTTGCGAAACTTGCTGACTATACAAGCCTCTGCAGCCTGATCCAGATCAGCATCGTCGAATACAAGGAAGGGAGCATGGCCGCCTAGCTCCATAGAGACCCTCTTGACCTGATCAGCGGCGTCACGAATCAGCCGTTTTCCAACTTCAGTCGATCCCGTGAACGTTATTTTTTGCACCTTCGGATTGTTTACCAATTCAGAGCCGACAATACTCCCTTTACCCGTTACCAAATTAACAACTCCAGGCGGAAAACCCGCCTCGTGAAATGCCTCAAACAACAGTACCGCAGTTAAAGGCGTGTAATCCGCAGGTTTTAGCACTACCGTACATCCGGCTGCCAAAGCCGGAGCAATTTTACGGGTAATCATGGAAGCTGGAAAGTTCCAAGGTGTAATGGCTCCAACCACTCCAACCGGCTGACGAATGACAAGAATTCGCTTATTCGGCGATGAGGCGGGAATCGTTTCCCCGTATACCCGTTTGGCCTCCTCGCTGTACCAGCGTAAAAATTCAGTGGCGAATCGGACTTCGCCGAGCGCTTCCGGAAGCGGTTTGCCTTGCTCGAGCGTCAGGATCTCTGCAATTTCCCTCTCGCGGCTGCGCAATCCTTCGAAGGCCCGATACAACAGCTCCCCCCGTTCCGACGCCGTCTTTTTTGACCAGCTTTTGAACGCTTCATGGGCGGCCTCCACCGCCATGCGTACATCTTCCTCGTTAGCTGCCGGGACAGAGCCCACAAGCTCCCCCGTCGCCGGATTCCGAACCTCCTTGCGCTGCCCCGTGACCGACTCCTCCCAACAGCCGTTGAGATATAACATTCCTTTCATAGGCCTCTCACCTTTCTCGGATGATAACTCGGCATTACTCCTTTACAGCTCCAACCACAATACCTTTTACAAAAAAACGCTGCAGGAACGGATAAATAAGCAAAATAGGGATCATGGCTACCACCAGCTTGGCGGCATTTAGCGTTTTGTCCGTTATTTTCAACAATTGCGCCAATTGATCCGGCGTCAGCGTTGCCATTGCAGAAGGATCCAGCGCTACAACCATTTGCTGAATATAAGTTTGAAGCGGATAAAGCTCCGGCTTATTCATATAGATCAAACCGTCGAAGAATGAATTCCAATGGCCGACGATACTAAACAAAGTAACAGTGGCAATTGCGGGCGTCGACAAGGGAACATAAATGCGAAGAAGCATATACCATGAGCCGGCACCGTCCATAACCGCCGCTTCATCCAACTCTTTCGGCAGACTGCGAAAGAAATTAGCCATCAAGATTACGTTAAATATCGGCACCGCCCCCGGAAGAACCAGAGCCCAAAGTGAATTCTGCAAGCCCAGCGCGGTAATGGTCATATAGGTTGGGATAAGACCGCCGGAAAACAGCATGCAGAACACCATGTACCACATGTACGCGTTTCTTCCCCGAAAGTGATGGGGATCCCGCGACATCGGATAAGCCGTAATCATCGTCATGACATATTGGATCAAGCAGCCAAGCAGAACCCTCTTTACTGAGATAAGAAAAGAGTTATAAAACAAATGGTCGCTCAACATGACTTTATACGAGGAGAGATTGAATCCGATCGGGGCGTAGCGGACATATCCCGCACTAGCTGCGGCAGTATCGCTGAACGACAGGGAGAACGTATACCAAATCGGATAAAAACACATGATAGCGACCACTGCCAGAATGAAAACGATCGAAGCATCGGCAACACGTGAAGTAATAGTTCTGGACCTGACCATATCGGCCTCCTTTCCAGCTCGCCGAGCATTGGCAATTGGACGATCTCTTGCAAATGACTCAGTTGGCTCAGACTTAAAATATCCTGTAATTGGCAAGCTTGTAGGCGAGACGATACGATATGAAGATCATGATGATCGCTACGACCGACTTCAACAAACCGACAGCCGTCGCAAGACCGAACTGCATCTGCACAAGGCCGATCCGATACACATATGTGTCGATAATATCTCCTGTCGTATAAACAAGCGGGTTGTACAAGTTGAATATCTGATCGAATCCCGCATTCAAAATGTGTCCTAAATCGAGTGTGGCCATCAACACGATCGTTGGCGCAATGCCCGGGATCGTGATAGAAATCAACTGCTGCCAGCGGGCCGCACCGTCCATGCTTGCCGATTCATACAAGGATGGATTGATTCCCGTTAAAGCTGCCAGATAGACGATTGTCCCGAATCCAAACTCCTTCCATACGTTGCTCCCAACGACAACCGTCCGGAACCAATGGTTGCTCGCGAGGAACATAATCGGTTTGCCGCCGAACAGTTGAACCACCTGATTGACAATGCCGTCCAGAGACAACATATCAATCAGGATGCCAGATAGAATAACCCAAGACATAAAGTGCGGCAGATAGATTAACGTCTGCGTCCACCTTTTGAATTTCAGTAATCTGACCTCGTTTAACAATAAGGCGAACAAAATTGCAGCAATGGTTCCAAAAACAATTTTCAAAATAGCAATTGATAGCGTATTGATAAAAACCTGCGAGCTGTTAGGAAGCTGGAACATATATATGAAATTATCCAAGCCGACCCACTGCTGATTCCAGATCGGCACTCCAGGAATAAAGTTTTGAAACGCGATAATGATACCAAAGATTGGAATTACGTGGAAAATAAACAGCATTACCGATGCAGGCAGCATCATCATGTGATAGTTCCACAATTCACCCTTCTTTTTCATACTAGGGGTCACTTCCTCCCAACCGCTTCATGCGGTTACTTCTGACTTAACGTCTCCTGTACTTCCTTGGTGATTTGGTCGCCTCCTAATTGCTTCCATTGCGTTACAAAATTATCGAAACTGTCAACCGGCGATTGACCCATAATAATTTTCAGGAAGGTCTCGTTCTCCAGCTTTCGCAGGTTTTCCCATTTGGTCTGCATTGTCGGTGTAATCCCGAAGAAAGCATTGCGATGCATGGCGATTTGGTTGGCACCGAGCAGGTCAGCGCCAGCCATTCTGGAAAGCGCCAGCGCCCAAGCGACCGGGTCCTTTTTCGGATTTGCCTGGTCCTTCGAATAAGCGTCATACCATTGTTTGTGTTCGTCGTTTAGCTTTGACGGATCTTTTGCTTCAATGGCGTTCTTTAATTCCATATGCGTTTTGTAGACGGTATCTTCAGAATCCACTTGAATGCTGAACGGCCAGTAGGACCAGAGCACGCCTAACCCTTTATAAACATTCCCTGCCTCTTGGTCAACCTGCCGAATGCCGTCGATTTCTACGTTTTCAACCTTCACAACAGCTTCCGGATGCGGATAATCTTTACGGACAACGAGATAATTGCCGTTCGGGTTTTGATCGTATACGTTAAACTTGCCCTGATCGTCCAAAGGAGCAAGATAAGGCTTCCATTCCGCCTTCGGATCATTTTTCACCGAGTCGCGCAAATTCCCGTTCGGCGTATACCATGGACCGAACACAATGCCTAACTGTCCGCTTGCTACCAACTGCTTGGGATCTTTACGTACCGCAAACTCTTGATCAATAAGACCCGCTTCATACAAATCATGAAGTTTGGCCAATGCCGTCTTCATCTCAGGCATAATCGAACCGAAAGTCACCTTACCCGAAGCATCCGTCAACCATTGCCCTTCATAGGCATGAAGAGAACCGAGAATCGGATCAAACGTGAATGGAACCTGACCGTATATACTCGGGAGTCCCGTAAAACCGTAGGTGTCCTTTTTGCCGTTGCCATCCGGATCGTTGTTAACAAAGGCTTGTGCAATCTTGATCAGATCGTCCAGCGATTTCGGAGGCTGAAGCCCCAACTTATCCAGCCAATCCTGGCGAATCCACACGCAATCGAATTGTCCGCCGATATTCGTGCTTGAAAGCGCCATCAATTTACCGTTGAACGTTGCGTGTTTCAACAACCGGTCGCCATACGATTCATAGTAGGACTTATATAACGGGCTTGCATAATTTTTATAGGCATCCGTCAAATCAGCGATCGATCCGGCTTGCACCAATTGCTTCAACTGTGTTTCATTGACAACGAATGCATCAGGCAAATCCCGGCTGGCCATCGATACGGACAGTTTCTGGTTATATGCGTCCTGTGTTTCCGTTCGCCAGGCATTCGTTACCTTTACATTCAACCGTTTGCCTAGGTATCGGTAGAATTCATTATCGTCAGGAGTGTCCCCAGCCGGCATATTCGTGTTTTGGCTTGATGCAGTTTTGGCAATTTGCATGGAGATCGTTTGATTATATTTGCCATATGGTCCAGCTGCAGCATCGCCCGCTGACGGACTGACCGACGCAGAAGACTTACCGTCGGTATCATTGCTACTTGTACAGGCCGGCAAAATAGCCAATAAAGCTGCAAATGACAAGGGTACCCACTTTGCTCTCATTTCATGTCCCCCTTAAATTAAAGTACATTGATGTTTGCTATTTCATTTTATTCCTTTTGTTGAATAGTCCGCGATGGAAAGTCGTCGTTCTTCGTGTGAATATGGTCATCTTTATGAGGACAAGTCTGTTTCGGAAGGGGAAATTAGTCTTTTAGCCGACCAATTTCCCCTTTAGCCGGGATGTGAATGGGCAGAAGCAATTGAATGGATGTACCCTTCCCGATTCTGCTATCAATGTTAAACTGGTACGAATCACTATAGTAGGCTTTGAGAATTCGCAGTACATAACGGAGCCCGATGCCCAGACCGGATTTCAAACGTTCCCCGCCCCCTTGCAGCATCCGATCCACCTGCTCTTGCGTCATCCCTTCCCCGTTATCATCGATCTGAATGGCTACAAACCGTTCTTCCTGCAGATTAATCCTCACTGTGATCGAACCGTCTTGGTCACTGATGCCGTGGTACAAAGCATTTTCTACAAGCGGTTGGAGGATAAAACGCGGAACGTAAATATTGCATGCTTCTTCGTCAAAACTGCATCCGATGTTGAATTCATAATCATAGCGAATACGTTGAAGCTCGATATAGTCCTGTAAAGCAGCAATCTCCTCGCGAAGCGGTACAATGCCGCCTTCTTTGCCGAGGTTGTAGTGCAGCACTCTGGTAAACGCCGAAACGAGCCGATCAATTTCAGGTTGTCCGTTCATCCGTGCAAGCCATTGAATTGTATTTAATGTATTGTGTATAAAATGAGGATTAATCTGGTAGACCAACTTTTCAACTTCCAAAATGGCCTTGTCCCGTTCTCTGCGCTCAACTTCTCCGAAGAGCTCGACGATCCTTTTGCGAGCTGCCTGAAACTCAAACAAAACAAAATCAAATTCGCTGATCCCGGTCAATCTTGTTTCTAGACTAAGTCTGTCCCCATCCATCATTCTAATTTCCTTATGAATGGCCATTAACGGCACGTAAACCATGCGCCAAACAATCAAAGCCAGCACTAAGCTTACTGCAAGACACACGAACACAATGCCGCCGTACTTGAAAATCCACTTGACGTACTCATGCTCCAGATCGTTCCGCTTGATGGCAATGGCTATACTCCAGCCCTGTTCGCTTGTCTCCCGGATGAGATAGTAACCGTCTACCCACTTTCCCGAACCGATGACACCTGCATTTATCGGTTGGCTTTCTGGAGCATAGCGGCCTGGGCTATTGGTGAATACGAGCTTTCCATCTTGGTTGAATAGTAAATAAGAGGCAGGCATCCCGTTTTGGCTGTTGGTGAGCAAATCTTCCAACAGCTTTAAACTAGTTTCCAGATAAATATAGGCTTGCGGCGCATCCGATCCAGAGGTATGAACCGAACGAATCAACGAAAATACCAATTTATCGCTGTATGTATAACTGCTGCGATGCGGACCGTAAAGGAATTCGCCCGCTGTAGCGGAAAGCTTAGCGTTCATGTCAGGCTTGAATGGTTCCTTAACTTCAAGATTTTGATACAATACCTGTCCAGTAACCGGTAAATAATAAAGCATAACCCCAATATACGGATTCGTAAAATTGATCAGATTTAGATTGTTTTGAATATTTCGCCGGGTCTGATACTGCTCAAAGGGGTCCTTCGTAGACAATTGCTCGCCGACGCTTCCCTGGGCAGTTAACTGTAGGGATATATATTCCAAATTATTAAACGCATTTTCAAGGTTAAGTTTAGTTTGCTTCAATCCGTCACGTATACCGCTTTCGACATTATGAGTCAGGATCGAACGTATACTCAAATAAGAAACTACTCCTAGAAGAGACAACGGAAGTAGCGTAGTGAGTAGCAAGACGATGATCAGCCGCCGCCGTAGGGTGTGCCCGGTCGGCCTGTTGGGTGCTATATTCATGAATTCGTCACGCTTTCTTTGAAGGTTCTGCGGTAATCCGCCGGATTAACTCCGACATTCTTGCGGAAAATGCGACAGAAATAACTTCCGTCCAGATAACCGCTCTGCTCCGCAATCCAAGAGATCGGCTGCTTCGTGCATCTAAGAAGAGTTTTGGCTCTAGCTATTTGCAATAATTGCAAATAGTCTCCGAATGGTTTGCCGGTGATCTCTTTAAAGCATTGGCTGAAATATCCGCTGCTCATGTGTACCATGGCCGCTGCATCGTCACGGCTCAGTTTAAAATTTGTGCCATGGATATGCCTGATCGCTTTAACAATGCAAATAATAATTTCACTGGAAAAAGGCAGGCCACGAGCCGCTACTCCAATAAGGTTACGGACTGCTTTCAGTCTCGACACATAGGATTGCCAATTTTCCAAATCCTGCAACCCATCCATCATGTCAGATATATCCGTGTTGTGAACGATATCCCCCCAATATCCGCTTGATGCTTGAATAACTTCTGTGAGAGCGGCCTTCGGTGGTTTCACTTGCGCCGTTGAAGTGCATAGTTCTGCAAAAGACACATCATCAAAAACCCACCCCATCGACAACCATTTGTCCTTCTGAGAAGACCATTCATGACTCAGCTTGACATTGTCCTTGTCGAACAACGTGGAGAATGGCAGCTCATAATACTTTTTGCCGTGCTCGTATTCATAAAACATGATTTCATGAAAATTCTTGCGAATCCATTCGGCTATAAAAGGAAGAGAATTTCCCCCGAGACCGTCCAGACGGACAGTTACCCAGCCTGGGGGAAGCGAGGAAAAGCTCCGTGTGTGTACCTCCTCATCTATTCGTGCAGCCGGTAGAAACCAAGCCTGGCCACCTGCCTCTAGGACGGGAATTTGCTCCTTCGCCTGCCACTGCTCGAAGAATGCATGGTTGATATCACAGGTCATATGCGCAACCACCCAACCGTGATCAAAATAATCGTCATGTCTAGCGGAACCCGACAACGAGCGATTTGATTGTTCTTGTTGGATCCGGCCGGCTACCCGGGCTAACACAGCTTCAATGCCCTCCAAGTCAAGTTGGGTTTTGACGATATAATCGATGGCGCCGATCCTCAGCGCCTCCTGGATAAAGCTAAAATCTTGGTGACAGGTGAGCACAATGATCCAAACGCGGGGATACAACATGCGAACCGTACGCATCAACTCAAGCCCGTCCATGATCGGCATCGTCAAATCCGTAACCAGCAAATCTATTTCATTATGTTCCATGAATGCCAGTGCGGTACGTCCGTTATTCGCTTCTCCTGCGACCCGCATACCGAATTTATTCCAGGGCATCGTTACGATCAGACCCTGTCTAACCAACTTTTCATCATCAACAATTAATGTCCTTAGCATCGAAATTCCTCCTTAGAACACTGCAGAAACGGTGTTCATGTTAAAAATGCGTCCGCCACAATTATTTTGGCAGACGCACTTAGAAACGTAAACAGAATTATTTTCCTTCCTCTGTGCGAACGATCAATACGTCAAAGGCGGGCAGGATGACTTCCCCCCATACAGGCTCACGGGTAAAGACGCTGATCCCATTGTCTTGCAAAGTGATCTGTATCGGTTCACTAGTGATATTGATATAGAAGGTAAAGCAATCCTCATCGCTCTTTCGACGAGTCACCAGGATTCCTTCCGGGTAAGCGGTATGTCTCACACCGTATTCCTCAGCAATATCGGTAATGAGCGCCGCAAGCAAATCATTGTTACCCATTACGCCGAAATAATAGACCGTACCTTGTCCATAACGGTTTTTCGCAATCGCCGCTTTACCGGCATAAAACTTTTTGGTATAGACAGCGAGTGTTTCAGCTGTTTCAGTCTTTAGCAAATCCAGCCAAGCGGTGACTTGATATTCATTCCCCTTATACGAGACGGAATTGGTAGTTCGATTAGGCATAACCTCGAACTCTTCAACCTTTACGCCCGCGAGTTCGGATAACGGCCCCGGCCACGTTGTTTCGATGGTCACATTCTCCCACGTTTTCATGCCGCTTCTTGAGCCGATAATCAGACATCCTCCCTGTTTGACGAATGCCTCCAAATTTCTCTTTACGTCCTCGTTCATCATCATCAATGAAGGTGCAAATACAAGCTTGTACCGCGACAAATCCGCAAGAGGCGCCACCAAATCGGGGGTAATGCCAAGTTTGACCAGTTGTTTGTGGTAATCCGCTACAATCGTTCGATAGTCACAATTAGAATAAAATTTATGAGCCTCCTGCGCCCAAATCACGTCATAACTGTATAAAATGGCAGCAGGCGTTTCTACCTTCGTAGCCGCCAACTTGGTGCCGAAGCTCTCGAGCTCATTTGTCACCTGCTGAATTTCATAATAGGCTCTTCGAGGGGTCCCGTCGTGAAGTAAAACGCCGTTTGGATTTTGCTCCCAGCTGAACCGCCCGCTTCTCCAGTGGTAGAACAATACACCGTTCGCACCGCGCGAGATGTCCTGCCAGCACCACATCCGAACTATGCCAGGCTCTATTGCAAGATTGTAATCCGCGCTGTTGAAATAGCCGTTCTTCTGTTCCATCATCCAGAAATTGTCCTGTTTCACGCCGCGATGAAGGTCTTGACTCATGCATTCGGTAGATAAATCCGAATCGACGCTCGGGTATAAATCCAGACCATTTACATCCAGCTTTTTACCCAAATCGAAAAAGTTGAGCCACGGGAAAAGGCCGATCGTATTATGCGTCACGAATTGATGGGGAGCAAACCGTTTGATTGTATCGACCTGAACATTAAGAAAATCGACTGTAGTATCGGATTGAAACCGGTAATAATCGAGCATTTGACTTACGTTATCTTGAATCAATGTCCCAACGGGAAGCCGGATGTCATTCCAAACGTTGTACTCCTGGCTCCAAAAGACAGTCCCCCACCGCCGGTTTAAATTTTCCAGAGTACCATACTTGGCCTTCAGCCAGTAACGATATGCGCCCTCACATTCGCCGCAGTAGCAATGCACTGCTTTCAATTCATTGTCAATTTGCCAACCGATGACGGCGGGGTTATGCGCAAAGTGTTCTGCCATTTTCGTCACAAGCCGTTCTACATAGAACCTATAGGAACGGCTTGTATGACAATTCCAACCGCGCCTTAACGTTTCGTGCCCTTGTTTATCCAGGGAGATGATCTCGGGATGTTTACGCTTCAGCCAGATCGGAGCCGCTTCCGTCGGCGTTCCGAGAATAGTTTGAAGTCCTGCCCTAGCAGCGAGCTCAATAAAATCGTCTACCCACTCAAAATCAAACCGATTGTCTTCGGGCTCCAGTCTTGACCAAGCCAATTCTACGATCCTTACGGCCATTAAACCCGCTTCCTTCATCATGCGGATATCCTCCGGCCATCGTTCCTTCGGCCAATGCTCCGGGTAGTAGGAGACTCCGATATAGATCTTATTTTCCAGCATTCCGGCACCTTCCTTTTTAAAGTTTGGGATCAAAGTCGATAAATGAACGGATAGCCTCTTCATCTACTTCCACTCCAAGTCCGGGGCCAGTCGGAACTTCCATATACCCGTCTTTTATTTGCAAAGGATTCTTTAGTATTCGATTATCCAGCGGGTTATCCTGCCACCAAAATTCACTTATCAAGAAATTGGGGGCGGAGGCGCAGACATGGGCCGTCGCCGCATACTGGATATAGGACCCTTGGCTGACATGCGGAGCGAACGGGACGCCGAAGCGATCCGACAAATCCGCAATCTGCTTGCACTCAAGGATTCCTCCCGCTTTCAACACCTCGGGAATATAGACGATATTCCCGCCTCTCTGTAAGGCATCCTTCACCAGCCCTGTCGTCCAGATCATATCATTGGTAATCATCATGCCGGTTTTTTTGGACAGCTCAATGTATCCCGAGAAATCGTCCAACGGAAGCGGAGCCTCAAACCAAAATACCCCTTGCTTTTCAAGCTCCGGCGCCAGCTTTAAAGCGGTTTGAAAATCGTAAATACCCCCGGCGTCCACCATAATGGTAAACGACTCCCCCACCACTTCTCGAACGATTTCAATACTTTTCAAATCTGGAACGATGCCTGCTCCAATTGCAATTTTTACAGCTTTGAAGCCGGCAGCCACTACTTTTTTGGCGGACTCTTGCAGCCTTTGGATATTCCCCTCATTCCATCCTGTGGACAACCCCGGAAGGGCGGATGCATAAACTCTTATTTTGTCGCGAAACATACCGCCAAGAAGGGAAGCGATCGGCAGGTTGGCATACTTGCCTTTAATATCCCACAAAGCAATTTCTATGCCGCTGATGGCTTCTTGATAAAAACCTTGAATATGCCCTCTTATTCTCATTAATCCAAGCATTTTTTCTTTAATAGGAGCGATATCCAAGGGATTTAATCCGATCAGGTGCTGTTTTACGATGTTATCGATGATCGCTTTAGGTGCTTCCGGTGCCACTACCCCTTTGGATTCTCCCCAGCCGACAAGCCCGTCATCGGTACTGATTTTCACAAGTACCGTCGTCAAATCGGACGTATAATGGGGCTGCGCCCTCATTCGTAAAGGGTAAGCAACGGAATAATCTTTAAAAAACTCATCCTGAGTCTCTTCCCTCAAGTGTCCTGTCGTTGCCCAATAAGCCGTTTTTCGTGGCGCTCTCAATATAAATGTTTCAATTTTTTCTATTTTCATAACTGCCATCTCCAATCTGTCCGCTGTATTTATCCCTTACGAAATCCCTCTGAACGGCTGTAGTTGTACCAGGCCCCATGTTCCATAACAAACCCATTTGTGATTCCACTGTGAAGCTCCAATTGTCTGACGTATTCGTCAGCACTCGCCGTATTTTCAACGAACATATTTACATGCATCGGAACAGCAACTTTCGGTTGAATATGGGACGTAAGTCTCACCGCATCAGCTATATTCATGCATCCTAATCTTCCGTTGATGCAACACATCATTAATTCCGGTTTTTCTTTGGCGATCTCGATTAACTTATCGGCGTATAGCGTATCCCCGGTTATGTAAATTTTAAGCGCTGAAAAAGAAAGTATATAACCTACACTGTCATCGGTATGCTCAGCGTAAACAGCCTTGATTTCGATATTCCCGATTTTTACCGACTCACCTCTTTTAATCACAATCAATCTATTCCAATTGATTTCATGCTCAAGGAGCCTGGTTATGCAAGCGGGTGGTCCAATAAATTTGGCGTTCTTATTATTCGCCGCAATAAAGGGGACCGAATCGGTATCCAAGTGATCCCGGTGCTCATGGGTAAAGAGAAAAAAGTCCCCTTCCATCTTTCCCGATTCTACCGGAGCAGGAATTGCACGATGATATCCGACATATCTCGAACAAACATTAGACAGGTACGGATCGATATGATAAGTAAGCCCGCTGGAATCCTTAAACGAAAAGCCGGCCTGCCCCGTCCAACAAATCCCAACTGACTCTTCCGTCACGAGTAAATCTCTTTGCTTGGCTGTAAAGCTGCTCATCGGAGAGCGGGTCCCCCTTCCCCATATCCAGCCGCACTTAGAAAGCGCTTTGCACTTGCTTGCAGCTCGTCCCAATTTTTGGATTTGACCCATTCATTCCCGAGCAGCTGAACACCCATCCCAATCGCGTCCGCCCCCGCTTTTAACAAATCCTCAACCATATCCAGCTTGATTCCCCCTGTAGCCATAAAAGGAATGTCCTCGAGCGGACCACGAAGCTGCCTGATATACTCCGCACCCACCACATTGATCGGGAAAACCTTCACTATATCAGCTCCGACTTCACGGGCCCTCACAATCTCCGTTGGAGTAAACGCTCCCGGTATCGAGTACAAACCGAGCTGCTTCGTCGTTTTTATAACATCCTCATTCATATTAGGAGAGATGATGTAGCTTCCGCCCGCATTGGCCACTTCCCTTACCTGCTCCGCAGTCAGAACGGTCCCTGCGCCTACTTGCACTTCGGAACCAAATATTGCTTTAATCCGCTTTATAGATTCAATTGCTCCTGGCGTATTCAAAGTCACCTCAAAATAACGGATCCCTGCCTCTTTCAGCACTTCCGTAAAAGCCAGACATTCTTCCGATCCAAGGCCTCGATAAATCATAACGATACGATGCTTTTTTACATCTTCAATAAAATGATCCATGCTCATATCCCCTCCGTTAGCACAATTTTAGGAATCAAGTCCGTCATATACATAATCCTTCAACCTTTTCAATAAAGAAGGGGTCCAGTCCACCCATTCAAACACGGTATGAAAACTGCGTACATCTCTGTTATAACTTTCAACCGACTGCAAGGTCCGTACGATTTCTTCCCATGTGACGCCGATTTGATTAGGATGATAAATGACGCTGGCCTCATCCATGGCTTTTCTTAGCTCCCGATAACGGCTGTTCGGTATATACAATTTTTGTAAAAAAGATGAAATGATAATACCTAGTGAAACAATTTCCCCATGAATCAAATGTTTACCCGTTGTCAGTTCCAAATTCCAAGCAAATAAATGCTCCGAACCAGCGCTAATCGGCAGCGTGGGATTCAGCATATACAATTCCGAGGAGCTACGGGTGTTCTCCATTAATAAGCGAATGCCCTCCTGCGTAAGAGAACCGATCTCAGAAGCATTATCTAGGCTTGAAACAACAATCCGATCAATTTCCCGCTCCACTTCCGGCTCGAGGGCAGGCTCGATTCCTTTGTCATACGCTATTTTCCAGTCATTCCACGTGGTCTGCATGTATAATAAATCGCCGAAGCCCGCACGATTGAGCCGTGGATCCGCCATCTGGATCAGTTGGTAATCGAACAAGATTTTTTTGGGGTATCCGTCTACCTTAAAACCGAACGACGACCCATTTTTCCGTATGGAAATAAAATCGGTAAACGGGGCATTGGAGGATGTTATGGATGGTACCAATAAAGGCACCTGATCCCCGGAGTAAGCAAAGTATTTCGCGGCATCGAGAGCCGTTCCTCCGCCCAAGCCTACGATAGCGCAATCTTTCGGTACATCGCCGACCATCTGATCCAGGCTTTCTTTGTTCAAGGTTTCGACCATCAAGACGGCTTCAGGCTTGATTTGCAATATAGGTTCATAAAGCTGCCAAGGGGCCTCCATCGTAACAAGCACATACTTCCCTAGTTGTTCCAAGTGCTTGTTCAAAATTTTATTTCCATACAAAGTCTTCACATGTGAGATCAGCTCGTTCTCATCCCCTTCACTTTAAATCGTTGCTCTCGCTATTTTAAGAACCTTTTCATAAACAGTATTAATGAAAACGGCTTCACGAACAATATCATTGTGTGCCATAATTATTTGTAAATTTGTGGCCTTCAAATGTTAAAGTTTTTGGGGATGTCTCATGATTTGACTTGTATGAATGGTAAAATGCGAAGTAAAGGGGAAAGTAACCATGCTTGAGGAATCTTGCGAATTTACGGAACGGTATTTTTTCACACCTACGACGTTGGAGAAGGCAGGAGGGTTGATGCTCGTTCGTTTAGGGCGCAATATCGCGAAGCCGAATTATCACATCGGCCCACGATACGTCCCTTACTACAGTTTGCACTTTGTTGTTGACGGGTGTGGTGTTTTTCAGCAGGAAGATGAGGCTTACGATTTGGCAAAAGGCGATGTGTTCTGCATTTTCCCCAAACGAAAGCATCAATATTTTACCGACGGAAGTAAGCCGTTACGAATGATTTGGATCGCACTCGATGGCAAACAGTTAATCCCTATTTTGAATCGAATCGGACTGCTCCCGTCCTCTCCACGTCTTCAATCGGTGATGAATGAAGAGATTCTTCAACTCCTTGAGGAACTTCTTCGACAAAACGGACACCAAAATTATTTCGAAGATCTTGCCAAATTAACTATGCTCTATCGGTTATTTCAAACCTTGGCTGCCGTACATATGGATGAAAACGATAGCGACAATGAGGAGACCTTCCCCTGGTTGAAAAGAGGACAGCAATTTTTGCAAATGCATTATACGGAAGGAATCACTATTGAAGAAGCCGCTCATAACGCCGGCGTAAACCGGACATATTTCAGCAAAAAATTCAATGAGTATTACGGAATGTCGCCGGTGAAGTATTTGCAATCGCTGCGAATGAATGAAGCCGTGCGCATGCTGAAGGAAACTGAGTTAAAGTTGACCGAAATCGCCCTGAGCGTGGGTTTTCCCGATCTATATTCTTTTTCCAAAGCGTTCAAAAAACATTATCAAGTCTCGCCAATTACATTCCGTAAACAAAACATTGAATAGTCATTGCCGTGAAGGGAAGTAAAGAAAAGAGACACGAGTGATGCTCGTGTCTCTAGGGTATTTTGTTAAAAAAACTATTTGTTCGTACTTCTGCTATACCATGAATAAGGTCCAGTACATCTGTTATTTCATTAACAACGATATGACGAGTCAATAATGTTTCCGTTACGCTTCCTTCTTTGCCATCTATTTCATTTGCCTACTTTAAACCATATGATGAGCTACATTCGATTCATTGATATATTCACTCTTGTAGAAGGTGGGATAAGACTGTTTCTGAGGACGATTCAAAAATTTGCTCGATATTCCGGTCCCAACGCGACGGATACCCCCATGTTCTCCAGGCATCTACCTCGTAACCCCCTTCATCGTACATCGAGCGGCGTGGGATATAGCCAATTTGGGAATGGCAATACCCTAGGATGATTAACTTCATCCGAGGATGTCGTTCCTTCAGGCGAAGTCCGTAACCGGACGTTACCTCCCCTGGCAGACCTAAAAGATATACATCGCCGATACGCAGTCCATAAAACCGCGCTTTTACATCCCTAGGCCAAACAGGTTCTTCCTGATTGCGCTGCAATTGATACCTCGCCCAGCGGACATCACCTGGATGAGTGCCACATGCTCTTTGCTCAAGCTCGGAACGATTAGGATAATGTTCAAATGAGAGATTGTTCGTAATTGTAAAACTCATCAACATCTCACCTGTAACGGGTTCCATTTTGTGCGCTAAGATCAATAAAACTTTCCAGCCAAGACTGCGGCCGGCTGCCTCCATATCTTCCCATTGGTCTTCAAGGAGGTAGCGTTCTTTCTCGCTGCTGTGTACGCCGATAACCGCATCGGCTCCACACCCCTGAAGGAACATGGTACGGACTCCTGAAATACGGGATTCAATTATTTTACGGGCAACTCCAGGATATTCCGCTGAGTAATACAAGTCGTTCGTCATGGTAGGATGACATGCATAGCTAAACAAAACCAGTTTACAGCTTCCATCGGGTCGGAAGGCTGCGAGTACAGGCACTTGATGATCGACTGCACCGAACGGATTTGCAGCAAATTGATTGACACCATCTATGATCAAACGACGCGAAATAGCCAAGTCGCAACTCCCGCTTCCGAAAGAAAACGTCACGGGTTCTAAATTTTCCTTGGCCATGCGACATGTCTCTACTACATCATCAAGAAGCACATCGAAATACTCCTGGGAGAATTCCGCATGCTCAAAGCCTGGCGTTGGCTCTCTATAGAGTGGAGCGCAGTGAGTGTGCGTCCAATGAACTAAAACTTGATCAGCACTAAGCCCCCACGTATCGTAAAGTATCTTCTGTAAGGCATTAGTCCAGCTTTGAGTAATACCTACTTGATCCAATGCTATCAAGACGTGCATGAATTCCGAATTTTGCATCCAAGCCACTTGGGCCCGAAGATCATCCCGCACCCCTTGTGAAGGTTTTGTACGGCTTGAAAAGCCCCCAAGCCAGATGCCGGAAGGAGGCGTCACTATTTTTTCAGCAAAACCCAGCTCCATCCCGTTTTTCCTCCTTATTCAACCATATACAAGCCGGTTTCAACACTTCTGACAACTTACTAACCTGCTTAAGTTCACCTGCATACGGATCAATTTCAAACGAAACGATCGAATCCGAATCTTTGTTGATAACAATTAAGAATCGATTGTCAGAAGTCACCGTAAATGCAACCGGCGTTTTTCCACCTGAATGAGTAAAATATGGCGCTGTCAGGGTACCGTCTGTTGGATCAATACGAAAAACAACGATGCTGTCATGCCCCCGATTCGAACCGAATAAAAATGTTCCGCACGAAGTTACATGAATATCTGCACCGTAGCTGATACCTTCATAGTCGGATGGAAGCGTAGATACGTGCTGAATCTCTTTAAAGGTAAGCCCGTCACATGAAAAAGATAGTACACTTACGGTATTATCAAGTTCCCCCATCACGTAAAGAATGGGAAGTGTTGGATGAAAAGTTAAATGGCGCGGCCCCATCCCAGAACGCAATGATATTACCGCCACTTTTTTTAACAATTTCTGTCCTGGGCCACCCTCATATAGGATTAATCGGTCAATCCCAAGATCTGCAACAACGACATAAGGGCCTACTGGATGACGAATGACCGAATGTGGATGCGGTTCATTCTGCCGGTTGGAAACGGGACCTGAGCCTGTATGGAATGTAACGTCACTAACTGCGCCAAGCGATCCGTCATTCTGAATCGGCAGTAAAGCAACGTTTCCGCTTCGATAGTTTGCGACAAATAAAGCACTCCCATCCGGATTGCAACTCATGTAACAGGGGAAATGCCCGTTAACGGGCTGCCTGTTTATCTCAGTTAACCCGCCGTTTGGATCCATTCGGTAAGCAGTTATAGTTCCTTGTTGAAGTCCTGTTGCAGCATACAGCCAATCCCCCGTCGTATGTTGAATAAAAAAAGAAGGATGTACGGGACCTGTCAAAGTATCATTCAAATGTAGCGCTCCCGAAACCGGATCGAACGTACACCTGTATAGATTCGGTGCCGCCCCTGCATACGATCCTACAAGGAGGGTAGCCTTGCTTTTGTTCATTCCCAAAACAAGAATCCCCCTTCTTTCTTACAATAGCCGCTCAATCCTAAGACTAAACTTCCGGTAACAGCGGCGGACAGCCCAAAGCCGACGAAATCTGGCCGGCTATCTCCATTACCTTATTACCGAATTCTGGGATACGGACTGCTGGCAGCTCTCTGTGCAAGCCAATAATGCTAATTGAAGCTGTCACCTCACCAGATTGTTTCCGAACTGGGGCACCGATGCACCGTACACCCAGCACCTCCTCTTCGTCCTCTAATGCATATCCCAGCTCACGTACAGTCTTGAGCATCTCTTTAAACTCAACCTTTGTGCCAATTGCTTTTTCAGTTCCTCCACCAAGCCCTCGAACTTCGATAATGTCATCCACCTGCTGCTCGGGTAGGAAGGCGGCAATAGCTTTGCCCACAGCCGTAAGGTGAACAGGCGCCCGCTTACCGACGTAAGTGTCAAATCTAATGAATCCAGTTCCTTCCACCTTCTCCAAATAAACAATATCCGTTCCGTCTAGCATAGCCAAATGAACAGGTAAACCGATTTCGTCGCGAAGGGCGGTCATATACGGTAGAGCAGTAGATCTTATATCCAAATTATTCAGTACTCTGCTGCCTAATTGAAAAAGCCGCAGCGTAGCCCGGTATTTTCCCTCTGGAGTTTTTTCAACGTATCCTTTTAATTCTAGGTTCTCCAAAAGAACAAAAGCGCTGCTTTTGGCCAGCGACAGCTGCTCGAAGATATCTGCAAAGCGCATCCCATGGGGGGATTCGCTTAGCAGCTCCAAAATTTTAAATGCCCTGTCAACATTGGGGATCAACTGGGATTTGGATTCTCGTTTATTCATTGTTTATCCCCCCTCCTTTCCTTAATTTGAATGAAGACGTTGCCGCCCCCTGCTGCATCGGTAGCAATCCGCATCGCTACAAAGCAACGCGCCGACGTATTGCCGGAGAAGGTCTATGGTTACAGAGATAACATTCTGTCCGGACATCCACTGCACGAGCCCCTTCCCAATTATGCCATCCTGTATGGCACCATGTTGACGAAGCGATGCTTCAATAGCTCCAAAAGCACGGCTGCATCCAGGATGTTCAATCAACTTCACTTCCTGTTGAATGGTGCTTGCGATTGTAATTCGACTAGGCCAATAAGGGTTGAAGGGAATATCCAGATAAGGAACGCGAGCATAGGACTCCCCCACGTGAATAGTGGAGTTACTCGTATGTCCTACACCCAGCAGTAAAATGCCACCGCCAGATTGAGCTACCCTGTCCATAGGACTATCGATACCTAGGCCTGATACTTTGTGATGTCCATCGCAGTATTTTGCTGCTTCCTCGCCAATAGCAACTACTGAATGGGTAGGGTGAAGTGAGCGAACAGCACTTGGGTGTTTTCGCAGCACCTCAGCTAGAACGCCTGTTTTACCGGGTGTCACCTCAGGATCGTAGATATCATTATTGTAGGTGAAAGTAGGTGCCATCATCAAACCTTGTTTTCCGATGCACTCCAGCAGAGCCTCAAGAACGGTTTCCGCACCGCCCTCTACAGAACCGAGATTGCGAAGGGAACTGTGGACGATAAGGCGGTTTCCAGGCTGGATGCCTAACCGGCGGAACGAATCGACCAAGGAATTCTTCGTTAAAGTATGCGGCATGATGAGTCCCCCTTTCATCCATTCGAATTCAGAGCCGGTTCAATGGAGAATATGCAATCACATCGATCTCCACAAGAGCCTTAGGCAGGAAACTGCCCACTGTCGTTCGTACAGGTTTCGGAGGCGTAAAATAAGTACCGTAAATTTGGTTAAACTGCTCGAACATAGCCATGTCCTTTAGGTGAACTGTGGACTTTACGACATCATCGAGTTTTGAGCCCCCTGATTCTAGAATGGCTCGAATGTTCTCCAGTGTACGTGCCGTCTGATCTTCAATTCCCTCCGCCAGCTCTCCTGTCTTCGGATCGCGTCCTACCTGGCCGGAGACAAACACGAAATCTCCAACCCTCAGTCCTTGGGAATACTCCCCTACTGCTGCCGGCGCCCGATCCGTCCAAAGCTCATGCTTACTCATATTTATGCCCCCCACTTAAAAATTTCTTATATCAGATTAAGATCCGATAAAATATCATTGTTCAAGAGAGCCTCCATATCTTCGGGTGTAAAGCTGGGAAAAGGCATCTTTTGAGCATATTCTGTCATTTTCCTCAATCCGGCAATAGAATCCTTAATGTTGCAAATCGGATAATCCGTACCAAATATCAATTTTTTCCAAACTCCGTATTCTTTAGCCAATGTAAGTGAATTATAGAGCTGCCACGGTCGGTAAAAAAGTGCAGAGACATCAGCATATACATGGGGATGTTTGCGGATTACACTTATGGTCTCATTCTCCCAGGGATGGCCTAAGTGCGCGATGATGATTCTCAGCTCAGGGAAAGCTAGTGCGATTCTTTCCACTTGCTCTGGGTGAGCCCATTGCATAGGAGCCCTACGTGGGAAAGTGGTACCATGATGGGTCAGAATCGGCAACGCGTTATCCTCGCAGTACCTGTAAATTCGCAGCATTCTTTCGTCCATCGGATCGTAAGCTTGATAAATGGGGCTTGTTTTCAATCCTTTTAGGCCTAAGTTTTGCACGCATTCTTTTAGTTCATCCAATGCATTATAGTCGTGCGGATCCACACAAGCAAATCCGATTAACTTTTGCGGATCCCTCCGACAATACTCGGCTACATAATCGTTTGGTACGTTAAACCCCAAGTGGCGGCTGCGAAAAGCCAAAACAATACATTTATCAACCTGCTTCATTTCCTCGTAATGCTCATCCGGAGTCGTGCGCTGTACGGGTTTACCCCGCATTTTAAAACCTTCAGCCAAATATTCAGTACTATAATGTTTTGGTTCACCTAAATGCGTATGGTAATCTATCATTACAGGTCCCTCCCAGTCTCCCATTCTACTTCGCCATCTTGTGAAATTCTTTGCAAATTCCCCTTATAAGGAAAAACGACTGTATGGTATTTCAATGATCGCCGCTCATAAGGGGCGAAGAGAAGCGCGGTGTCGTTGGCGACTGCACCGGCAAGGCCCGGCAACTCATGATCCGGAATGCTACTGAAAGGTTCAATCCCCATCGTATAAGCACGTCCGAACCACGGGGCGTCGGTGCTGCCGCCGAGCTCCTGCCAAATCCAAAGGTATGGCCAATGCTCAAGGGGCCAGCTTAGCCCAAAGCCCATTCCAAGCCGTGGATTGCATGCCGCAGCCCAGCCTTCAGTCAATTCGGCGGCAAAAAGCATGTCGGATGCCGGTTGTTCCCGAGGTGGCATTCGCCGCAAATCAATCGGCCGACCGTCTTTACCCGGCAAGTACGGCCACGATCCTGACGTCCCCGGCATCACCCGTCCAGGTAGATTCTCCCCGGTATTAGCTCGGGAGATCCGGCAAGATGGTATATATAGCTCTGTCTCCGGTCCAAGAAATGGCTCGCCAAGAGCTGGATGCTGCCCCCACATACAATGCAAGGATTGCGGGCTCAAGTTTTCCACCGTCTCTTCAATCTCCAAGACTCCGGTACCCCGCTTGAGACGAATCACTCGCTCCATGCGAAACGGGAGTCGCTGTGTTTCAACCCAAGTCAATAATACCACCTCTTCGGGAGTATCCTGAAGCACCTCATACTCCCAAGCCATCAGGCACACTTCCCCGTGGGTCCCTTGGTTCGCACCTTTGTAGGTACTAGCAGCGCTTCCGGCTGGGAAAATCGTTTGCCAGCCGCCAGGGTAATGATCGATCCAATTCCCCCGAGTATTGGCGACAGTGGGTATCCAACTCCCCCATTTACGAATCCCCCAAGGAGCCCGAAACATCACATCTATATCAAGGGGCTTATAACGGAATTCCACGATGCTCCCTCCTTGATCAAGAAGTAGCGTTACTGCCAGCGTTTCGTTCTCCATCATCGCGATCCGTTGTCCGTGGTACATGTAATCGCAGCTGATACGAGCGCCGCTCGTGCGCGGAACATACATTCTTAACACTCCCTATGAATTGCCGATTGGATTCTAATTTGACGCCCTAGCGGACCCTGTAATGCTCCACCTTCTGTTCGTCAAGCTCTACCCCAAGTCCTGGCCGTTCCAATGGTCTTGCTTCTCCGCCTTTGATCGGCAATGGCTCTGCTAGTAGCATGTCTTCGTAGAAAAATGGGCCAAGGATATCGCAGGGGTAATCTTCAGCACCGATTCCTGGTGTCGCCATGGCAAGATGAATCATAGCAGCACTGGCAATTCCGAGTTCCAAGTTGCTGCCAACTGTACAAGTAATACCAGCCGCTTCAGCTACAGCGGCCGCTTTGCGTGCAGCTCCGATACCGCCGCCCTTACCCACATAGATCGAGAGTACGTCCGCGGCTCCTGTGCGTATGAGAGCCATGGCATCTTGCGGCGTATTCATGCTTTCGTCTGCGATAATCGGAACCGGCACTTGTCTGCGGACATCGGCAAGCCAAGCCATATCCAACGCTGGAACAGGTTGCTCAGCGAAGTAAATGCCTCCTTCATCGCATAACCGGTGAATCGTCTGTACAGCTACACGGGGCGACCATCCTCCATTGGCGTCGACACCCAATTGAACTGAAGATCCGACCGCCTCCCTTACCGCCTTTACACGAGCGACGTCGTTTTCCTGACCAGTTCCCACTTTCACCTTCATTCTGCTAAAACCTTGGTCTACAGCCCAGACTGCAATTTCTGCTGCCTTAGCCGGATCAACCCCAGTGACCGAAAACTTAGTAGGTACGTAATTTCTAACCGGCCCTCCCAGTAGGCGGTAAAGAGGAAGCTCTGCGACTTTACCAAGAATATCCCAGAGCGCTATTTCAATAGCCGCCTTTGTAAAAGTGTTATGGGCGATCCGTTTCATAATGCGCTGAGTCAGCATCTCGATATTCAAAGGGTTTTCCCCGATGATAAGGGGCGCCAGGTAGTCTCGAATGAAATGAGACGCAGTCACTTGGTCCTCGCCGCTCCACCCTGGCGTACAGGAGACCTCTCCCAATCCGATGATGCCCTCATCCGTATGAATTTTAACGAGCAGGAATGGCGAGACCAAATGACTGCCTCGGCCGGAACGGATAGCTCTTTCCTGGTGAAGTGGAACTTGTACAGGAATCGTTTCAATCTGCGTTATTTTCAACATAGCCCCTCCTTCATCCTAATCTCCCTAATAGACGGAGAGCGTTCGTACCCAGAATCTGTTCCTTCGCATCAAACGGTATTTCCAAAGCGTCGAATTCGCGAAAACGATAATCGACATAAGGCTGCTCAGCCGTATGGAACAACCCGCCGTCCGTGCCAAAAACGATTTGATCCAACGGAACTTGATTCACGATCTGCTCCATGGCAAATGGAGGTGTTGCGCACATGCACAGGTAGACGTTACGGTAACGCCGCCCCGCAGCAATAGCCTCCGGCCATAGGTCATGTAACCCGGCATGGCCGAGAACCACCTTTAGCTTCGGATATCGCGCGGCGAGTTCAGCAATTTGCAAAGATGAGGAGTACGGAGGTGTCCCGTCATGAAAGAAAAGAGGAATTCCTAATGCAGCTGCCGACTCACAGACAGGTGCCATAAACGATTCTAATGGACTGAAGCCCTGAAGCCAGTTGTGAAACTTGATTCCTCGCGCCCCCAGTTCGGAAACACATCGTTCCACTTCCATAGCGGCCCCAGGTTTCCGTGGGTCTACCGTACAGAACGGCACGAGCCTATCCGGGAACGATGCACACCACTCAGCCAGATAATCGTTGCAAGCTCGAGGATCCTGCCAGAAGCCATCTATCGTAAGCATTACACTGATATCAATCGCATGTTGATCCATGAATGCGATATAATCCTCTGGCCGATATGGGTAAGAGCCGTCCACGAGCCTTCCGGGTTGATGGACGTGAAAGTCGACCTTCATGTTCATGCCTCCTGTCACTTGTATGTATAAGGAGCTGAATATTGCCTGCTTTTCATAGAAAGTCCGACATTATCGGAATCGTGCATCTAACAACCGCTGCATATTACCGCCTAATATAGCTGCTTTCTCCGTTGCAGCTACTTTCAAATCCCGAACCTTATCCGATTCGAGCGCCATTCGGGAAACGGGATGATTGCTGGAGAATACCAGGCGCTCCGGCCCAATCTCTTTGCATAAGCGTGCCATGCCCCGCTCAGGGAAATCATGGGAAGTATCGCCGTAAATGTTAGTTGCCCTCTCCAGAGCGGGTACGGCATCCATCCAAAAATCACTCTTCCCGTTCTTCCCCATAATAAACGTAACTTCGGGATAGGTTAACGCAAGTTCGGTAAGCTGCAGCGGTAACGCATAAGCCGGCGTTCCTGTGTGCATATAAACCGGCGCGCGATGGCGGGCAGCCACTTCTATTAAAGGATGGATCAATGATTCCAGGATCATGAACCCTTGCAGCGGTGGATGGAATTTAACAGCCGCTGCTCCTTCCTTCAGCGCTCTATCCAATTCGGCCACAGCCGCCCCTTCAAACCAAGGATTGGCAGTTGCATAAGCGAGAAATCGGTCTGGAAAACGCTTTGTAAGCGCAATCACCCGATCATTACCTTCCCGATTGTAAACCGCCATCTCTCTGTCGATCGGACTGACCAGTGCACGGTCGATGCCACTGCGGTCCATCTGCTCTGCCACTTGCTCCGGTTCCACCTGGAAATAACGCCCATTGCCAATCTGTACATGTGCATCAATAATCACGCTTCTCCCTCCTGCTTTAACACCAAAGGATTCCCGTTTGATATCGCATCGGCCATCGCAAGAGTGAGACGAAGACTCGCGATACCTTCTCGGCTTCCTGGTACGGGGGTTCGGCGGGTACGGATACATTCCAAGAACTTAGAAAGCTGGATCCGGAAGCACGAACGAACCCTATCTTCGGACAATTGGACTCGCTCATTAATCTTCCCTACCATTAATACCGCTTCATTATTAACCCGATCTAAGTAGGCGACACCTTCAGGCCCGAGTATTTGGAATTCACCTGCCGGTAAATGGGGGTAGAACCAGCCAATTTCAAGCTTCGCTCGATCACCGTTTACGAAATCAATCAGCGCTGCATTATAATTAGGTGCGGGAAATTCTGGGCGCGATGTCAAACCGTAAGCAACAACCCGCGCTGGCGAAGATCCCGTTAAGAAAGCCAGATGATCCGCTGCATGGGCACCGTCGTGGATACAGGGCGGACCATGGCGTAAAGTGTTTAAAATGCGCTCATAGTGCTCCGGGTTCTCTTCCGGCTGCCAAAGCTCATCGAAAACGCTAAGGCGGATTTGAAGTGGACGGCCGAGTCGACCGTCAGCAATCCAGCCATGCAAAGCCTCCATCAAGGGGCCATGCCGGTATGTAAACCCTACCTGAAGGAGTTGCCCACTCTGCTCTTCGGCTTCAGCCATCTTTTCTGCCTCAGCCACCGAGATGGCCATAGGCTTCTCGCATAAAACATCCTTACCGGCGTTCAACGCCTCGATCGTAATTCCAGGCGTCACCCAGGGAGGCGTGCAAACCAATACGGCGTCCACACTTTCATCAGATAAAATACGCTGATAATCCGTTGTATAGTAAGCGCTTCCACTAAAGCTAGCTGCTTTCATTGATCGCTCTGCATCTGTATCACAAAAGGCTGCTAATCGAACTCTCGAATTCTCCATCAAGACGGGCAGGTGATGCATCATAACAATATCACCGCAGCCGATCACACCAATACTTACTGTACGATCAGACACAGAACAGTTCCCCCTTTTAGCGAAACCCGCAAACCGATCAAATTTTTGAATCCGGCGGTCGCTGGCTTTCATTTGCACTTTGCTCGGACGTTAGTTAAATTTGCGGTATAGCTAGACCCGAAGCCCCTGCCTTGGATATGATCGCTTCAGGATAGTATCTTCGAAGAATTTCAAGCCCTATTGCTGCTCGCCGAACCTTTTCCTGACATTGAGCTACGGCCATTTGTTCAATATGAACGCCGCTTGGATATACATTCACCGCATTGCGTAATCCGAACTTCACATAGACCGGTGACACTACACGTACGATTTCAGGAATTTCGTAGAAGCGAATCGCCCCTCCAAAATCATCTGGTGATTCCACGTACAAATCTAAGGGCATACTTACCGCTTCGCGAATCGCCCCAAGCCTGGCAAGCGTAAGCGAAGAGGGCACATTATAAGTTCCTGCTCCCATATCTTCCATATGCTTGATCGAAACCGGATTCGCTGCCCCCATGGATACAGACACTTTAACCACGAGATCAGCGGGAAGTTGGCCGGCCTTCTTCATCTCATTGACAACCAGGAGTAGCCCCTCATCTGCCACTAAGACGCCGCGAAGACCAAGACGGCAGCCGCGTTTGATATCTTCCATGGCGTAGACTAGTTGATCCATACCTTCATGGCGTAAAGCTTGACCTTTGCCTGACGGGGTATGACTGGCGGCCGTGATATCCCAAGTTGTACGCGGACCTACGAATAAACTTACTTCAATACCGTGTGCTGCTGCGAGTGTAAGCATTTCCCGTATTTCTGCATCCGTACAAAGCATGATGCCGCTCCCTTGAGAGACACGATGGATAGGTACTTCATACTCTTTAGAGGCCTCTATGACAGCCGCCAATACATTTGGGCCTTCAACGCTTGGTATTTCAAAACGAACCTGTGCACCATCCGGAAACCGTTTCGCCGAAGTAGGAAAATGGTGTGCATCACCTGAGGGAAATCCTAAACCAGTTAAAAAATCATAAGTTTCTTTCATAAAGGCACCTCCGATTAATTAGTTCAGTATTTTGAAACCCACTTCAAATTCCAATAAAAAAAGTATAATATAGAGTCAGATATGTGTAAAGGAGGATTTTTCCAATGCAATCAACCAACGCTAGACCACGAAGTTTGCGATTTCACGAATTAACCCGCACAGAGGTTGGACAATGGGCACCAGATACTACAGTCGTACTACCAATAGCGGCGATCGAGCAGCATGGACCGCATCTCCCCGTCATGGTAGATGCTTCAATTGCAGAAAACATTGCTATTGGTGCCGCCGAGTATGCCAATCAAGATATCCCGATTTTGGTCTGTCCAGTCGTAACTTTCGGTGCCTCGCATCATCATTTAATTTATCCAGGCACGATGTCCCTCTCCACTGAAACGCTCATTCGCGTGCTGAGTGATTTGACCGATTCCTTGGTGAGAAGCGGTTTCCGTCGCATTTTCCTCCTCAATTCACACGGCGGTAATGAAGAATGCATCAGGCTTGCTTGCCGGGAGTTGGCCCTACGTCACCCGGTAATAGCCGGTGCCGCTTCCTACTGGACAATTGCTTGGGAAGCTATCGTTCGTGATGGTCAAGCGGCAACTCTTGGCATTGTGCCCGGCCACGCAGGTGGATTCGAAACTTCACTAATGCTTGCTTTACATCCAGAATTGGTGCAAACCGATATGATTCCTCTGCCGATGAAGCGTCCTGTCCCTTCTACCCCCAAAGATCCATCTACCGGACCGCTCATTCAGCGTCATGGGAGTTGGGCGGCCATAGACGGTTATAGCGACGACGCAGGTCCCGCAGATTGCGATCACGGGAAGTTGCTGCTCGATCTAATTAACCGTGCGGTTGCTGCAGAGCTCATACGATTCCATCATTTGACCTGATACGTGCAATGTACCCCGATTCTAGTACTAAAAAGAGATAATCGATATATCGATTATCTCTTTTTTTCTCCACGAAGTTCGGTAGCAGGATTATTAAGTTACATTCATGTTGACTATAACCGAAAAAATCTACATTTTTAAATTTATTTTATCCTAATAAGCTACAATTTTCGGCTTCAATCTACTTTTTCAAAGATTAGATGTAACAAAATATAACATATAGTTAATTTTTTTTATATTTGCGTCTTGAAATGGTCTATCTAGCGTGATAAATTAGGTTTAGAATCCTTATCTGTACTTAAGTTCATCATTTTGAACCTGAAGGGGGAAAAACATGCAACTTACATTGAGGAACTGTATTGGCTCCATTGTTTTAAGTGGTCTTCTCGTGACCACGGCCTGCAGCACATCTACTCCGGGCACGACTGACAGCGGTTCAAGTAATTCCAGCACTGCTGCAGCAAATGCATCATCAAAGGAAATAAAAGGCGGTCCGTTAGAAGTAGGCGCGTTATGGCCTGAAGGCTCAGATAATTATAAAGCTGTCCAGCGTGTCGGCGATAATTTGACCAAGCAATTCCCCGGAACTCAGATGACGTACACTTTCTCGAACACGAAAGCTCGCCCGCAAATCGAGCTGCGCTGGAAGAGTGGTGATCCGCTGGATGTGGATAACATCTTCAACGGTGCTAATACCAGCTCTTACCACTGGGTAGATGAAGGCCAGTTAAAAGACTTGACTGATACCATGAAAACGAGTAAACGAACAGATTACGACGGTAAAACTTGGGAAGATTCGATTTTGCCCCTTTTCCGGCCGTTCTCACAATATAAAGGACAATATTACGCAGTCCCCGATCAAGCTATCGTATTAGGGCTCTATTATAATAAGAAAATGTTCGACCAGTACGGACTCAAACCACCCTCTACATGGGAAGATCTGATCCAGGTTTCCGCAGCTTTGAAGGCTAAAGGTGTCGATCCGATCGCTGTAACCGGCACAAACAATGGTTATATGGGGATGTGGTGGGACTATCTTCTGCAGAGGGAGGTCGGTACTCAGGCCGTCATGGATGTTGCTTGGGGCAACAAAAAGGCTGCAGATAACCCAGGCTTCCTACGGGCAGCGCAAAAACTGGAGCAATTGGTGAACGATGGCGATTTCCTAAAAGGCTTCGAGGGGACTGACTTCACCGCTGCTCAAGCTGAGTTTTTTCGCGGAAAAACCGGCATGATTCTCATGGGCTCCTGGCTGGTGGGCGAGATGAAGCAATCCATTCCCGCCGACTTCCAAATCGGAATCGTACCCTTCCCTGCTATACAGGGGGGCCAGGGAGACCAAAAAGGCGTTTTGGGGACCGTTTTCCAATGGAGCGTCGCCCAAAAATCAAAAAACTTGGATCTTTCGGTTGAATATCTTCGTACCCTAACCTCAAAAGAAGAGCAAACGGCCCGGGCAAAAGACCTTGGCTTCATCTCACCTTATGTAGGCGTCCCGACCCCAGATTCAATTCCAGGTCTGGACAGCATGCTGAAGGATGCTTCAAACGCCTCACTCACTTACTACTATTATGGAATCATCTTTGATAAGCAGCGGGCAGATGCTTGGTACCTCCCCGTCTCTCATATGTACTTCAAGAAAGTTAAAGCCGAGCAAATGATACAAGAGATCGATACAAATCTCGCCCGACTTCGTGGCTAAACCCCCTCATCATGTGCGGGTGGCGCTTGCCCCCGCCACTTTATTTTCTTAGGAGGTACATATGCTGGAGAGACTACGTAAACGCTTGTTCTGGCCATTCATTCTACCGGCAATCATAATCTATACGATCGTTCTCATCGTACCCATGGTACAAACGATCCTTTATTCTTTTACCGACCGCTCCTTGAAGACCAGTTATAGTTTCGTAGGCATGACTAATTACGTTCACGCCATCCATGATCCTTTTTTCTGGGCTTCTTTGCAGCACACGCTGGTCTACACGTTTTTAAGCTTGATCATGCTTTTTGTGCCTGCACTTTTTTTGGCTTGGTGCCTGGCTCAACCCTTACGCATGAAGCGTTTTTTCCGCATCATTATCTTCACTCCAGTGGTCCTCTCTGTGCTTGTTACATCGCTGATCTGGAAATTCTTCCTTAATCCCAACTGGGGACTGCTTAACGCATTTCTCAAACAAATTGGTTTGGGAGCGCTTTCTACTCCTTGGCTGGGTGATACCCGCACTGCATTATTTGCGGTAACGGCCGCATCAGTCTGGCATAGCATGGGCATGTATGTTGTTCTTTTATCCGCAGGGCTAGAGCGTATTCCAAGCGATATGTATGAGGCTGCTAAAGTCGACGGCGCTAACCACCGGCAGCAGTTTTTTTACATCAGCTTTCCTTTGCTTTGGGACGTTTTACGTACCCTGATCGTTCTATGGATTATCCACGCTATTCAGGCTTTTGCCTGGGTATTCGTGATGACGCAAGGTGGTCCTATGAACTCCACCGAAGTCGCAGCCACATACGTATACAGCATTGCCTTTGTCTCAAATAAGTTTGGTTATGCCACGGCGCTGGCAACGCTAATGATGATCGTGATCATGGTATTTACCTGGTTCGCGAATCGCTTGAATCGGCGTGAATCCTATGAATTTTAGGAGGGGGAACCATGTATCTAGGAAACAGGTTTAAAATGTCCATGATTTATCTGATACTCTCCCTCTATGCTTGTCTTGTTCTTGGGACATTTATATGGATTGCACTGCAATCGTTAAAGAATAATGCCGAATTCATCAGCTCGCTCCCCTGGGAACTTCCCCATGCTTGGAAATGGTCCAACTTTGCTGAAGCCTGGCAACGAGCCAAGATGGGCTCATACTTCTTTAACAGCATTGTGATTAGCGTAATCTCTACAACATTATCTCTGATCATCTCCATGCTGGCGGCTTATGCACTTTCCCGAATTCGCGGGGTCAAATTGGCAGGAGTTTTGCAGCAATATTTCCTTGTCGGGATTATGCTGCCGGTTATTTTAGCCGTCGTCCCGCTCTATTTTTTTTGGGTGAACCTGCATTTAGTGAACACCAAATTGGGGCTGATCATTCTATATACAGGGTTAATGCTGCCATTTTCTATCTATTATTTATCCGGATTTTTCAAGGCGATTCCATACGAATTGGAAGATGCTGCAGCCGTCGACGGTGCAACTGTGATCCAGTCTTTCATGCGAATTTTCGTCCCTTTGGCAAGCCCCGGTCTATCTGCCGTATTCGTTGTAAATTTTTTATGGGCCTGGAATGAGTTTTTTTATGCACTTGTATTTGTCACACGCTCGGCTAATTATACCATTGCCGTTGGCCTGTATTATCTTGACGTCAATGCAGAAGTTACCGCTCAGTGGGTCTATCTTTTCGCCGGCATGTTAATAGCTCTGCTGCCGGTCCTCATTCTATACCTACTATTATCGGACCAAATCACAAAGGGATTGACTGCTGGAGCGCTAAAAGGATAATTCTGTAAATAGAAGATGGGAGACATGACAATATGAGAACCTACAATAATCTTATTGGGGGGCAGTGGTCCGCATCTCGTTCAGGGCAATTGCGTCCTAACTCTAACCCGAGTCGGAGCTCGGAAATATTAGCGCAATTTCCGGAAAGCGACCCTCTTGATTTGCAGGATGCCATATCTGCAGCCTCAGCCGCTTTTCCCAGCTGGAAAAGTATGAGTATTATCGAGCGTGGGGAGATTCTATACCGAGCGTCTGATCTACTCGCTTCACGAGCCGAGGCGGTTGCCCGTGACCTGACCCTCGAGGAAGGTAAAACCTTTCAGGAAGCCAAAGGAGAGACGATGCGTGCGGCTGCAATTCTGCGCTACTTCGCGGGAGAAGCACGCCAGGAAGTTGGCGAGGTCTATGCGGCTTCCGACTCTGGTACACTACTCTATACCCGACGGGAACCACTTGGCATTGTCGGTGTGATCACACCATGGAATTTCCCTGTGGCCATTCCTGCCTGGAAGTTAGCACCCGCTCTCCTCTATGGCAACACAGTGGTATGGAAACCTGCGGAATTAACTCCGCTAACGTCCTATCATCTTGCTCAGGTTCTCACGGAAGCGGGACTCCCGGCTGGCGTACTGAACATGGTATACGGCCGTGGATCCGAATTGGGTGCCGCCCTTGTGGCTGACTCACAAGTGCATGCTATCTCGTTTACCGGCTCCAACAAAGTTGGACACAGCATTGGCGTTTCATGCGCCTCGCGTGGCGCTAAATATCAGCTCGAAATGGGCGGTAAAAATGCGGCGGTCGTTCTTTCCGACGCCGATGTCGATCATGCCGTTGAAATGATAGTTCGAGGTGCAATGCGCTCTTCTGGTCAAAAATGTACGGCTACCAGCCGAGTGATCGTAGAAGCCCAGTTACTAAATACATTCACAGAAGCGCTTGTAGAACGCTGCCGTACGCTTCAGGTCGGTGATCCATTCAATCCTGAAACCTATTTGGGTCCAGTAGCTTCACTTGAACAACAGCGCACTATACTCGATTACATTCAACTCGGTAAGCTTGAAGGGGCTCAATTGATAACAGGAGGCAATTCACCTAACCCGGACGGTTACTTTGTAACGCCTACAGTTTTCACTGGAGTAAAGCCTGATAGTCGCCTTGCCATGGAGGAAATCTTCGGCCCTGTCATATCTATAATCTCCGCTGCCAATCTAAGTGAGGCCATAGCGCTGGTAAATCGGAGCAAGTTCGGCCTAAGCACGGCAATCTTTACCCGAGATATCTCCAAGGCGATGCGTTTCATTGATGAAGTGGAGTGCGGCATCGTTCATGTTAATTCCGAGACGGCAGGTGCAGAACCACATGTCCCGTTTGGCGGCATGAAAGATTCGAGTTCCAATTCTCGTGAACAGGGCAAAGCTGCCAAGGAATTTTTCACTCAACTCAAGACCGTCTATCTTGACCATCTGCCCCTTACAGAATAATCAGGAGGCCTAATTATGGAATGGATGCTGACGTTTCTCATTATTTTATTAGCAACTCTTATTCAAGCCTGTACGGGGTTTGGATTTGCCATTATTGCCATTCCCTTGTTGATTTTCCTTTACCCAGCTCATTACGCCATTTCATTAAGCGTGCTTCTTTCTTTCGTTTCTTCCTTGTCGACCATCCCAAGAGTTCGTAAAGATATTGACAAAGATTTACTGAAGCGGCTTTTTACAGGAAGTCTGCTCGGCTTGCCGTTAGGCGGTATTTTATATTATGTTGCGGATGTGATGTGGCTGAAGCTTATTGTTGGCATTTCCATTATCGCTGCAGCTATCTTTATGATGGTTCAGCTCTCTTTTCCATTAGGAAAAGGCAGGCGGGTCGGGTTTCTATCTGGTTTTCTAACCTCAAGCATCGGAATGCCTGGACCGCCCATCGTCCTTTATTTGATGTCCATACAGACAGACAAAAACATTTTTCGCGGAACTTCGATAGCCTACTACTGCCTTGTCTATTCAGTCAGTCTAGTGATCCAGCTTGCCAGCAAGCATTTCGATATCAACCCTGTTCATGACTTACTGTTCATTCCGGCCATTTTTATTGGCCAGGTAATTGGCTCAAAGCTTCACAATAAAATCAACCAATCTTGGTTCCGAAGGCTAACGTTACTTCTCCTTCTCGCTACAGGTGCCAATGCATTGATTCAAAGCGTTTAGGCCGGGAGGTGACCGTATTTGTGAGAAGATAGGATGATTTTGATTCCAATTAAAATCGTAATAAAGAGGAGCGATCTTTCACTTATGAAAAAGCTAGCTAAATCAATGCTAATTTGCTTAGTGATGCTGTGCTCATACCTCATGGCAGCCATCCCCATTTCTGCAAGCACAGGATCGGCAGCTGTGATCGGGCTTCACCCGAGCTCAATCGGATGCCCTCCTAATGCAAGCCAGCCGGCTTTGAGTAACGAGTACAAGACCAGTGTAACTGAAGCGATATATGCTCCCCAGGATATCTGGGGTCAGCAAGTACTCTCCAAATCCGAAGGTCCTACCTACAACAATGTGAAAGATTACCTCTCACCCATCATGTACGCAATTGCCCCCGCTGCTTCTGGTGGATTTTTAAGTGATACGGGCGTCTATTATATCCCGTTTGGACAGCCGCAACAGCCAACATCCCCCGGCGATTTAGCTCTGACTGTAGCGGACGGGAGTCAGATTATTTCGAATAAGGTTGGAAGCCTCAGCACCCGAATCTTCGTCGGCGCAGGCGGACAAGAACAATTCGGATCTTGTCTCACAAACCTTAGCACGCCTGAGCTTTATAAAGGCTACCTACCTATTCTCGAGCTTCAATATAAAGATTATAACGGAAACCAATATCACCAAGAATCTTTCGCAACCAACTTGCCGGGCACTGACATGCTGGCTAGCTACGTTGAGATCACACCCGACAAGCGTAAATCAAACAATTCGGGAATAACGTCTACTAACATCCGTTTTCATGTGTGCGACAGCTGCAATCTTCACCAAGAGGACAATCGGCTAGTCGACGATCAAGGCCGAACCTATCTGTATTTCAGCCACGGAGCAACCTTCAACAATTCTGATCTTGTGTATAATCTTGATTCTGAAAATAACAGCAATGATTCTGTCTACATGGTCAGACTAGTCACCCCGTCCTCAAATACGCCTGCGATTCATGCTGATAAAGGGGGGCAAGAAAAGGCTCGTCTCAACGCTGCTGCTTACTGGGACAATCGATTATCGGAAGGAGGTACTTTTCAGGTTCCCGAGGACAAGGTGATGGATGCCCAGCGTAATCTGTTGATTCAGGATCTACTCATGACGTGGCGCTATAGCCTAGGAAATGCGTATGAAGCATTCTATCAGCCGGAAAGCAGTACGACCATGGAGGTACTGAGCCGCTATGGCTTCACTCAGGTTTACAAACAAGCCTTGCAAGATTTACTGCCCAAATCTAAAGGTTCCGATCGCCGTAACTGGGAGATCGGTGAAAAACTCATACATGCCGCCGATTACTACCGATTGACTGGAGATTCTTCTCTGATTACTTCTAACCTTGCCACCTACGAAGGTTACGCAGCTGACTTAGCAGCCCAGCATGCTGCTGATCCCAATCATCTGCTTGCGCGTCAGCAATATTCCAGTGATGTAAAAGGTATGGTCTACGGTTTGCATCAAATTGCGACCGCTCTTCTCGGTTTGAGAGACATGGTATCGGTCTGGCAGCAGCTGGGATATAGCGACTTAGTCTCTAAGTATGCTCCAATTGCTGATGAGCTAGGTACAACCTTCGATCATGCAGTAAAAGCTTCAGTCACCGTGATGCCGGATGGGAGTCTTTTTACACCAGTAATGCTATTGGATAAAGAAGCTCCCTACGATAATCTTACTACATCGAATCTCGGCAGTTATTGGAACTTGGTAGCACAATACGGTTTTGCCGCACAGGTATACGGCCCAGGTTCCACGGAGGCCAAAGCAGCACTCCAATACCTATATAATCACGGTTCTCGCATGCTGGGACTGCTGAGGGTCCGTGACGGCGCTCTTGATGACGTTTATGGAGTCGACCAAAGCAAGTTTCTAGCCGATAACGATCAACCCGATCAGTTAGTTCTCAGCCTTTACAGCGACCTGGCTCATGGTATGACCCAAAACACCTTTATTTCCGGTGAAGCAGAAAATGTAGGTCCATTAACATCTAAATGGCCGTTGCAATTTGGAGCTTGTCAAATCGGAGCCCCTTGCACACCACCTAGCTTCGAAAATGGCTGGTCATCGAACGAATACTACCGAGGCATGTACTTATCGCCTAACAGTGCCAATAACGGTCTTTTCCTCAACCTCTTACGTCTTACACTGATTAATGAAGTGACGAATAACAAAGGTGAACCGCAAAGCTTGCAGCTGGCCTTTTCCACACCACGTGGGTGGCTAGAGGAAGGTAAGAAAATTCAAGTCAACGAAGCACCTACCCTGTTTGGGCCGATCAGCTATACGATAACCTCCAAGATCGATCACAATAATGTGATGGCCGACCTTGAAATTCCTAGCAAGAGCTCTGTCGGAAACATCCAGTTGCGGCTACGGGTACCTGCAGGTAAGCAGTTAATCGGTGTCAACGTAAACGGAAAACCTTACGACAAATTCAATCCTAGTACTGAGACGATTGATCTGACAGGACTTTCCGGCAAACTTATCATTCGAGCTGACTATCGTTAATCCACACTTATATGGATAGAGAGTCATTGATAAATAAACGAACGTCTTGAAATGAATAATTAGCCTGTTCTTTAACGAACAGGCTTTTTGCTTGCCATTTTTCTATTGTCTCACCTGCTAGCATACACACACTTACCTTGTGACTTAAAATCGAATAAAAATTCTTCACCCAAAAAGAAACCACCAGGCAAGGCTAAGTCGCGAGGTGGGAGAGAAAATAAGTATGTAGTTCATCCGTTTAAAGCTACTCTCCGAATGACATACGATCCAAATACAAGGTGCATGCATTGTGCAGACGCAAGATCGAAGCTGGACATTGGACAGAAATCGGTCCGTCGAGCGTAGCTCGTACGGCATCGCGTTTGGTCGGGCCAGGAACCATACAAAACAACCGGCTTCCCGACATCAGTGTCGGAATGGTTAGAGTCAACGCATGCATGGGAACACTGTCTAAGCTCGAAAAGCAACCATCGTTTACTTGCTGTTGCCTGCAAGCTAATTCAAGTTCTATAGGTTTCATGATTTCAAGATCCTCAAAATCAGCGACCGGCGGGTCATTAAAAGCAATGTGTCCGTTTTCGCCGATGCCCAATAGCACTAAGTCAATTGGTGAGCGTCGTATTAAATCGGCGTAACGTTCACATTCGTGCTTAATATCAGCGGAATCCTCGATAAGGTGAACTTCTCCGGGATGGACAAGATCAAACATGCGTTCCCTCAAGAAAGTCGAAAACCTCTGAGGAGCATCTCCCGGAAGACCGATATATTCATCCATCTGGAAGGCCGTTACTCGGTTCCAATCAATTCCTGACTCCTGAACAAGGGCAGCCAAAAATTCATTTTGGGACGGAGCAGCAGCAAAAATGATACGCACACGCTCCTGTTTGTTCAAGCGGTCTCTGATTTCTTCTGCAGCTTCTACAGCCGCTGCTTTCCCAAGTGAGCTCCTGTCTTTATAGACCTTAACTTTTAAACTTCCGATTTGTTCCTGCTTATATAAAGTGTTTGACATTCGCATCTTATCTCCTTTTTTTTATTAAAGGCTGTTAATAATTGAATTGACGGCTGTTGCGAATAGGAGCAAAATTGCAACACGCCGGAACCAAATAGGACTTATTCTTCGATGAATTGCCATACCGGCTACTTGGCCGATAAATATCGCTGGTATGAGCAAAAGGTCTTGAATTGCGTCAAACTCGAAATGCCCACCCGCATATTGAATCACTAGACTAATCGGATAAACTAGACAATAATAAGCGATCGAAGTTCCACGGAAGGGTTCCTTCCCCAAATGCTTGGAGATCAAAAAGAGAACTATCGGCGGCCCTGGCATCCCGATGCTGGACGTCATGAATCCTGATATAAATCCTGGCCATTTCCCCGAACCGAGTGGAACTGGAGCCCGGTACAACAATGCAAATGCAGATAAAATGATTGAAACACCTACAATCAGTTTTAGCCACGTTACATCAACCGCATAATAGAAAAACCCGCCTAACGGCAGTCCTAAACAACTACCCAATAGTAATCGTTTCAATAAATAAGCATCTACAGCCTTGAAAGCCCTGGGCAGTGCACTTAAACATGAAATCAAAGATAATAGACCACTCAAACTGATCGCATAATGGGCAGGAAACAACAACATCAGAAGTGGGATTGCTACGAGGGCAAACCCAAACCCAGTGCAAGACTGAATTAATGCTGAAATGAAGATCACAATAAAGGCAAGCGACAAATCCATAGAATCTCCCTTAAAAACTTCAAAATATAGTTCGAATCGTTCGCAAGGAATCTGTAGAACTATTTATAGAGCACGGGGATCCCGCCTTGTTCGGACGACTCATAGATAAGCTCAATCAAACGGATGGCATCCTTGCCCTCCTCATCTTTTACAAACGGCTTTCGCCCATCTCTGATAGCATTGATAAAATCGGTAATTTGAAGTTGATGATATATCGATGAAATATTTCGAGGGTCTTTTGCTCCACCTCCTATCTGACTGTCTAGCGTATACTCCGGTTGTGGAACACCAGGCACCATCCAATGCGTGATAAGTTGTCCTTGGATTTGAACGGAACCTTTTTCCCCATACAAGTGCATAGAGGGCATCAGCCCCGGAACGATGCTCGTCGAGCACATGACGGTAGCAAATGCTCCATTTTCAAGTGTTAAAAGTGCAAGCCCTATGTCCTCAGCTTCCATACGATGGGTTTGAGTCGCAACACGCCCGATTACTGTACTTACTTTCCCGGCCATCCAAAGCAGCAAGTCGATTGAATGTATGCCTTGATTCATCAAGGCACCTCCGTCTTCGGCCTGTGTTCCGCGCCAATCAGCCGAATCATAATACTCCTGCGTCCGGTAAAAAGGCCGGGATATTTCCGCAAGCAGAAGCTTGCCAAGCTTCCCTTCATCAATCACCTGTTTAACCAACTTATGATGTTCGAAGAAACGCGTTTGCGACACAACCGACAGAACTAAGTCTTTTTCCCTGGCTAACCGGATCATTGCGTCTGCTTCATTCGAAGTCATGGCAAGGGGCTTCTCGACAAGCACATGCTTTCCCGCACGGAGAGCATCCAGGCCGATAATTCCATGACTGCCACTGCCAGTAGTCACGCACACAATGTCGATTTCCGGATTACATAGCAACTCATGATAATCTGTCGACCAACTGCAGCTAAGTTGATGTGCAACTTCACGAGCACGTTCTTCTCTTCGACTTGATACGGCTATAAGCTTTGCGCATTCGATCTCGCCTATAGCCTTCATATGAATATCCCCAATCGATCCGCATCCGATGACACCGAAGCCCCAGGTTTTCATGAATATTCCTCCACCCCAAAAAATTCAGGCCTCAATTGAATAGCAAAGCTTGCCCTGTTTGTAGGTTTGCAACATCTTGATCTGACAATCTTTCCAAGCAAACAGGACGACATCGGCCGGAGGACCGACCGACAAACCGTTTTGGCTCGGCAAACTCATAAGCGCGGAAGGCCGAACGGATGCCATATCCCAAGCTTCTGCCAGGCCGCAGAGATTATTACGAACTAAGTGCCCAATGCCCCACGGCAGCATCTGCGCCGACCCTGCCAGCAAATTCGGTTGATCAGCCAGATGCAATCTGCCCTCCACTGTTTTGATGACATGAACGCGATTATGCGAATAATACTCTCCCGCTGGCATGCCGCTTAAATGTACCGAATCGCTAACAAGGACTGTTCTTTCCGATTTCACCGCCATAACAACCTTGAGAAAGGATTCTGGCAAATGGAAGCCATCTGCGATCAGTGATACCCATAAATGATCCTGTGCCAGTTGTTCCCACAAATAATTCGGATGACGAGGAAGTGTCAGATGAGCGCCATTGCCAAAATGTGTGGACATCCGCGCACCAGCCGCTACCGCATCACAGATTTGATTCGGTGATGCGGCAGTATGACCGATGGATACCATTACGCCACTCTTAGTGCACTTGTGAATAAAGCTGGGAGCTTCCTGCCATTCTGGGGACAGTGTAACGATCTTAATACGTCCTCCTGAAGCCTTCTGCCAGTGCTGGAACAATTCCCAGTCCGGCGGTTTTACGTACTCTTGCTTATGTGCACCACGAGGTCCGTCTTCTCGAGAAATGAAAGGGCCCTCTAGATGAATACCGGCAACAGCTGCACCGGTAATTTCGTCTTCTGAGCACGCCTTCGAAATAATCGTCATAGCCTCAGTGATACAGTCATCAGAGTTAGTGGTTACCGTAGGAAAAAAAGTGGTCACTCCTTCTTTCCAAAGCTCGCGTACGATCCTGTGCACGGATTCCGTATCCAACGGAAACAAGTTCAAATCGAGTCCGTTATATCCATTTATTTGCAAGTCAACCAAACCTGGCGCGATGAATGGAAGTTGTTCGTCCATACGAGGGATGTTCGTAGGAAGCACTTTAATCCCGGCAATCTTCCCCTTCTCGACCGTTAGGCTAATCGGCTCTCCAGTTTGATAATGAATTCCCGTAATTTCCAATACTATCCGATCCCCTTTCCTGAAATACCAGACTTTACGTTATCGATGTTGGAAAAAATGCCAGCCCCCAATTTGCGGCGGGTTGCCTTTGTCATCCTGTAAAAGCTCCTTGTAATTTTCCACTACCTTGCGGTACGCGTTTGCATATTGCTTGATTAGATCCGGACGGTAATGTTTAAACCAGGGAATCGTAAACGTCATCATGCCCACGATTTCACTTATCGGCAAACTGTTATCTCCTTCACGTACATCCCTTTCCGTGTTAGCAATTCGAGTCGGCCGGCCGTGTCCATAAATATCACAAGTCTTTACTAATGGATGCTTGTGTAAAGGCGAATTGCATCCTGCGACACACTGGACTCCTTCAGCTCTAACCGCTTCGACAAATCTTGTCACCGATAAACCATCCAATTCATCGGCGCAATAAATACCACGGGGTGCGTACCAGCCTCCCTTGGTGCTACCAGACCGTTTATCCGGTCTGTGTGAACGGAGACCTTTGACCCCTTCAAGCGAATCCCAGAAATAATTCATGGCTTTATCAATTTCCGCACAGCGCTGATCGTAATATTTAAGCTGTACTCGACCAACTGCTGAGCTTAACTGGTGCATCCTGTACTTATATCCTCCTAAAGGAAGCCCAATATATGGCTGCAGTTCCTCGTTTTCTATGTTCTCATCGAAACGCTCGTAATGTCCGAAGGCAACTGCCCGCTCATAAATTTCACGATTATTTGTGGTAAGAATGCCGGCCTCTCCAATTGCTAATGACTTGCCAGTCATTAATGACATTGCGCCGACATCCCCAATAGTCCCTAGTTTGCGTCCTTTATAGAGCCCGCCTTGGGCATGGGAAACGTCCTCTATAACCTTAATCTTATATTTTTTTGCGATGTCCATGATTGGATCCATATCCGCAGGATAACTAAGATAATGTACCACTACAATCGCTTTGGTCCGTTCTGTGATACGGTGTTCGATATCTTTCGGATCTAAGCACAGCGTAACAGGGTCAATATCAGCAAATACTAATGTGGCACCTAGTGAAAACGCCTGCAATGCGGAGGCCCAGTACGTCACACTTGGGCAAATGATCTCATCCCCCACCCCTACACTGCAACCGAACATGGCGGCGTGAATCGCAGCTGTTCCCGTATTAAAGCCCAGCGAATATTGATTTCCCTGCCATTCGGAAAATTGTTGTTCAAACTGCTTCGTTACATCCGTGCCTGACATTCCTCCTTTACGGAGCACATCCAGCACCGCCTCCTCGTCTTCCTGCGTAATTATAGGCCAGGTGAACAAATCACCGGGGTCATTCTGAACTGAGCGCGGCCCGCCCAAAAGCGCTATTCTATTTTCCATGAAACAAACTCCTCTCAAGTTGTTAAATCGAAAGCATACTCAACCCTTCAAACCGGTCGTAGCAATACCTTGCACGAAATATTTTTGGCAGAACAAAAATATGAAAAAAATCGGAGCTAGAGAAAGGACAGACATGGCCAGCATCGGCCCCCATTGGCTTGAACCGCTGCCATCCAAAAACAGCTTCAGTCCAAGCGGCACCGTAAATTTGTGAACGTCGTTAATATAAATCAACTGACTGAAAAAATCGTCCCATGTCCAAATAAAACTGAATATCGCTGTCGTTATAAGTGCAGGTCGACATAATGGCATGATGACTCTCCAATAAATAAAGAACGTATTGCAACCGTCAATTGTCGCCGCCTCATCGAGCTCCCGGGGAATGCCTCGAATGAACTGCACCAATAGAAATATGAAAAACGGCGTCGCGCCAAGAAACGAAGGAACAGTCAAAGGTAAATAGGTGTTCACCCATCCTATATAATGGAAAAGAATATACTGTGGAATCAACGTCACTTGATGAGGAAGCATCATCGTCATCATCATGACGGCGAACCAAAAGTTTCTAAACTTAAAATGAAGTCTTGCAAAAGCGAAAGCCACTAGAGAAGAAGAAATTATGTTCCCAGCAACAACTAATAAACTGACAATCGCCGAATTCTTGAAAAACGTTCCGAAAACGATTTCTGAAATTCCAAACCAACCATCTTTGTAATTTGAAAAATACCACTGATCGGGCAGCAGAGACGAAGAGATAAATATTTCAGATGTATCTTTAAACGAGCTTGAAATCATCCACAAAACCGGATACATCATAACAAGACTCGAACCGATGAGTAGTAAGTGCAAAAGTGGATGCCTAAACCGCCCGGTGATTAAAGTCATGAATTCTCCCCTCCCGATTCATAAAACACCCATACTCGCGAGGACTTAAATAAGACCAAGGTAAAGACTCCAATAATGACAAGAAGAATCCAAGCCAATGCAGATGCGTATCCCATTTGGAAATAACTGAAGCCTTTTTGATACAAATAAATCGCATAAAATAAAGTACTGTCCATTGGACCACCGTTCGTAACGATAAACCCTTGCGTAAACACCATGAAGCCCCCGATTGTCTGCATGATCAAGTTGAAAAACAAGACAGGCGACAGCATAGGAATCGTAACTCGGACAAACTGCTGCCATTTGGAAGCTCCGTCGATAGCCGAAGCTTCATACAAATGATCGGGAATTTGTTTTAGCCCGGCAAGGAAAATAATCATTGGAGATCCGAATTGCCAGATGACAAGCAAAACCAATGTATAAATGGCATAGTTAGGATCACTTATCCAAACCTGGCCTTTAAGACCTAACCATTCCAATATTTTACTGACAACACCATCATCACCAAAAATTTGCCTCCACATGATAGAAACGGCCACGCTTCCCCCCATTAACGAAGGGAGATAGAATATACTCCGGTATAGGCCGACTGCTCTAATCTTATTATTTAATAACATCGCTACAATAAGAGCGAACAATAATTTTAGTGGGACCGAAGTGAGCACGAACAAGAATGTCACTTTTAACGCTTTTACAAAGCGATCATCCTGTATGAAGATATCATGGAAATTTTGCAGACCGATCCATTGAGGGGACTGGATTAATTCAAAATGTGTGAAGGACAAATACAATGAACTGATCATAGGCCCTAGCGCAAACAGGAACAATCCTATAAGCCAAGGTAACAAAAATAAATATGCAGTCATATTTTTTCTTGCAACTGTACCCGACATTTCTCTCCACCTTCCCCAATAAGAACGCGGGAGATGAATCACCTGCGTTTTATCAAGTTTCACATATTAGTAATTTATTACCTATTTTGATTTTGCTAAAATTGTATCAGCTTTATCGACAAACTCGTTCGCAGCTTGCTCTGGCGTCTTTTTATCAAATTGGACCTCCTGAGCAGTTGCTGCAAACAAATTTCTTACTTCTCCTGCGCCGTTTGGTTGAATCACATTAATCGGAGGAGCGATTTTCGAAATTTTATCCACGAATTCATACTGTTTTTTCTCTAAATCATTTGCTTGCCCCTCCAGTAAATTACGGATCTTACTGGAGATTGGTACACCTCTGTCAATTCCAAGAATTTTGCATGCCTCCGGATCGTTGGTCATGAAGTCAAGCAACTCAGCTGCTTCCTTTGGATGTTTCGATTTGGAATTAATAGACCAGTACATTGGCGGAGTCAGGAAACTGCCTTCTTGGCCGCCATCCGTCTTTGGAATAAATGTCATAGCCAAAGGACGTTTAGCAAGATTAGCCAGTGCAGCATATTGGTTAGAATCAAGGAATGTAAATGGAGTTTTTCCAGTAATGAGCGGATTTTTCTCCAGCGGAGCCGTCGCAATGGAAGCAGTTATGGCGGCTGAAGAAACCGCCCCCGATTTTCTGAGATCAGACCAATACTTAAAATAATCGCCTAAGGCTTCTTTTGTGAATCCCAATTTACCGTCTTTGAAGCGCGCCATTCCTTTTTGTCTGAGAAAAAACTCTAGAGTTGCCCAGGTACCGCTTTCATCAGGTGCCCCAAAAATCCCATTGCCCAGTTTATCCGATACCTGCTTCGTAATTTTTGCAAAATCATCCCAAGTCATATATTCAGGAAGCTTTACACCAGCCTTTTCTAACATAGCTGGATCGTAAATATAAGCATTTGTGGCGATTCCGGTTGGTAACGCATATAATTTGCCGTTTAATTGCCCCGTACTAAGCGTACCTTTATCAACATCGTTCAAATTAATGCCCACATCGCCCAAATCGAGCAGTACTTGACGATTTACATAATCATTCACGTAAGCGACAGACATTTGAATGATATCTGGTGCTGAACCTCCGCTAACACGAACAGATAGCTTGTCGTAATAACCATCAAATCCCGAAAATTCAGTTGAAATTTGGATATTGGGATGTTTTTGTTCAAATAAATCGATAACTTTTTTGGTAAGATCATGTCGGCTCTGCGAACCCCACCAAAGAATGTTCAGTTGTACTTTTTCTGTGCTTTTCTCAGCAGTAGTACTTGTCGGACTGTTTGACGAACTGCTTGGTGCTGTTCCATTATTACTCGAACATCCAGTCAGAACAGCTGACAAAAAAAAGCCAGTTACCAGAAAACCCTGCATCCATCTCCTCAAATCATACACCCCTTCAAGTTTTATTTATCCAGCAGCATTACTGCTGTTCTTAAATCTATAATAGAAAAAGTTCCCATAAGAGTGAATGCACTTTTGTATGGATGGCTTGTAGAAAAGTAATATATAAGATCGCACCTTTCTGTATTCACAATAGAATCCTGAGCGTATAAGATTAATGAAAATAGCACTGGGAGGTGGATCATTATGATCCAGTATGTGAAGCTTGGCACGTGCAAAAAGGATATCACTCCGACGATGCCGTTACCGCTAGCAGGATTTGCAACGCGAAGTGGAAATTTTCAAGGCGTAGCACACCGGCTATATGTGCGAATTTTTGTTTTTGAACAAACGAATGCTGCGGGTGTTCAGTCTAAAGCGCTTATCGTTTCGGCGGATCTGATCTGGTGGGGAAACGAACGTATGGATATTCTAAGAAAATTGTTAGAAGATCAGTATGGTATTTGCAGTGATTCGATCATTCTTCAAGGGACACATACGCATTCAGGTCCTCAATCTTCAAACTTGCATACCTCGACCCTTGGGAAATGCGATATGGACTATGTAATGAGGTTAGAGGAAATTTTGATCGAAGGGGTAGGACAAGCATTGCTAAGTTTGGAGCCAGTTTCGATCGAACGTGGAAATGGGCAATGTGACATGAATATGAACCGTCGTAAGCTAATCAACGGACGGGTGAGAATGGCCCCAAACGAGGATGGACCAATCGATCGAGAGGTAAACGTCATCCGTTTCCGTCGTATGGACGGAAGCGATAAGGCGGTCATGGTGCATTATGCGTGCCATCCGACTACAACGGATAACGATGAGATCTCTTCGGAATATTGCGGAGTTGCGATGGAAGAAATGGAAAAGCAGCTTGGAGGGGACATCGTATGCGCCTTTATGCAAGGCTGCTGTGGAGATATTCGTCCTGCACTGGTTCATGAAGGGGAATTTTTTAGAGGCGTTGATGAGGATGTATGCATGTTTGGTAAAAAATTATATTCTGAGGTTATGACGGTTCTTAATCAGGAGATGACCTCTTTGATGCCGGCCATGCTAAAGTCACAACGAATCCAGATACCATTATTATTGGAAACCCTACCTACTCTCGAAGAGCTTCAGCAGAAGCAAAATACAGAAGGGACGATCGGCGCCTGGAGCCGGATGCTACTCGCCGATCCCAATAGAATTCAGCCGACCGTCAAATTTGATATGACTCTACTGAAAATTGCCGATAATCTATCTTTTCTTGCTATGAATGGGGAAGTCGTCGTGGAGTACGGATTATTCTTAAAGAAAAAATACGGCGGTCGAATCCTCCCTGTTCCCTATAGCAATGGTATGGTGGGATATATCCCAACAGCTCTCCAAGTTCAAGAAGGAGGGTATGAAGGCAGGGATTCATTTGCCGCATTTGGCCTGCCTGCGCCGTTCATACCGACCCTCGAAGAAGAAATACTCCGTGCAGCGGAGGAGCTGGCTCAAGATGTATTATGAGTGTAGATATTCCAACGGGCTCTTCCCCGTTATGTTTTTAAACACTCGGCTAAAATAGGCAGCATCTGAATAGCCAACTTTCTCAGATATTTCATAAATCATATATTGGTTCGTCTTCAGTAATTCTTTTGAACGTTCAATGCGAAATCGGGTTAAATATGAAATATAGCTTATCCCGGTTTCGCGCTTGAACAAGTAACTTAAATAATTTCTTGTAACGTATAATTGTTTCGCCAGTTCCGCAAACGATATGCTTTCATGAAAATGTTCCTCGATATATTGAATAACTTTGGAAACATGACCGGATTCCTGATTGCTACTGAATTGAAGCCTGACTGTTTCCAACAATTGAGTCAAAGTCTCTCTGACTATTGCCAGCATGCTTCCTTTTGTACGGCATATTAGTATTTCATGTATAATGGATTGATATCCCTGTGTATCCAAAAAAGAATCGCTTTCACCACCTATTTCAGCTTTAAGGTGGCTGATCGTGGTTACACAGACGGTTTGTACAAATACGACGGATGCTCCGGGTGCCATTAACCTGCTTTCAATTTCCCCCCAGTGGTTCATCGCTTCTAGCGAATCGTAGTGTACCGCCTCACAAAGCTTCCGTACTTGCTCAAGTGGATTATCGGGCCAACCCATCGAAAGATCTTTAATTTCCTCAGCAGAGCCTACTTTTTGATATCCTTCATATTCGATGTGCTTCAATGCCTCCAATGATTCTTTATGTGAAAGTGGATAATTGGAGAGCGTTTCGTACCAACAACCGATCCCGACATTCGTCTCAAGGCCGAGATTTATAGTAATATTTTTCATGATTTGAGTGGCTATCTCAAATGCCCTGCTTATTGCGTTCTCCTTTACCGCATCCAGACACAGAATAGGTAAACGATCTTCGATATATCTTAGTACATAATTAACCCCAGGCAATGCAGATACAATCTCCTGAACAATATTCAGCACCGAATATTTATATAACTGCCAATCCTTTTCTTGTGATACCCGCTCGCTATCAGAACGGTACAGCATCAAACAAAGCACGAGCCCTCCTTCCGATAAGCTGTAGTCTATTTCATAGAACTGCAACTGATTTTCAGTAAAATCACCACTTCGTTTACCGGATGTAATCGTATCAATAAGAAATTGCTCTCTAAGTATTGGTAGGCTTTGCTTCATATGATCTAGAAAATCTTTTGTATACTTCCTTTGTTTACGACCTGCCTCCATTTCAACGATCACTTCTTTTAATACTTCCTGGATTTCGGAAAAAACGGTAGGCTTTAAAATATAACGGGACACATGGAGATGAATAGCTTCACGTGCATATTCAAAATCGTCGTATCCACTTAAAATGACGATTGGAATTTCCGTGTCCACCTGCCTAACCTTTGCTGCCAACTCAAGTCCGTTGAGCCTTGGCATCGCTACATCCGTAAGTATTAGATCTGGTTTGTTCTGCTGAAAAGACTCCCACGCCTCTAGGCCATTGAATACTACATCAACATGGACGACCCCCAAAGACTGCCAATCAATCATTGTCTGAAGTCCTTCCGTAACATAGCTCTCATCGTCGACTATCAGAATCCGCATGCCGTAACCTCCATTCAGGTACGCTAATGTCATCGAAATTATCCTTAGAATCAATGAGTGGGAGTGTAATTTCTACTCTCACCCCGCTCGGATCCCTCCGAAAAAGAGTCACACCGAAATCATTCCCGAAATAGAGCTGGATTCTTTGATGTACATTCTTAATTCCGTAACCGCTGCTTCCACTCGCATCCGGCATACTTTTGATGTCCTTATGTTTATAAACGGACATTTCTTGCATCTCGGGCATTCCTTTTCCGTTATCTTCGATAATGATACATAAGACATTCGTGCTTCTAGTAAAGGCTGAAACAAGCACCTCAGGTTGATGTTCCATCGGTTCCGAAAATCCATGTATAATCGCATTTTCAATAAATGGCTGCAAAATAATCTTTGGTACCATATAGCTTTTCAACTTCGAATCAATGGTTGTTTCGTAAAAAAACTTTCCCTTATACCGCGCCTGCTGAATTTGAACATAAAGTAAACTATGTTCCAGTTCATCTGCTATTGTTATAAAGGTCTTTCCTTTACTGAGACTGATTCTGAACAATTTGGCCAATTTCGCAGCCATAAGACTAACTTCCTTCGCACCTTTAGCGGCGGCCATCCAATTCATCATATCCAGGGTATTGTACAAAAAATGGGGATTGATTTGGCTTTGCAGGGCAGTAAATTCGGCTTCTCTTTTTGCCTTATTTTCTTCTTCTAGGCGGAGGATCAGTTCCCTCAACTGGCGTGTCATCTGGTTGAAACCTTTGGACAAATATCGGAACTCGACAATTTTATTATCTTCCTTCAATCGAGTGTCAAATGTCCCGCTTTCTATGGTTTTGAACCCGGCAAGCATCTCCGGAATGGGCCTGCTTATCCGCCTCGATAAATATGAAGCCATGGGGAATGATAACAGAATCCCGAAGAGTCCGATTCCCCATACCAAATTTCGTATCCTCTTTACCTGCTGGTATACTTGATCCAAAGTAATAATTTCAAGCAATCTCCACTGGGCTTCATTCGGTTTGGAATATACCATTAAGTATGGAACTCCTGCTATGGAAACCTGTCGATATCCTTCCTGCTGCTTAAACTCCAAATCGGTATACCATTTCTCATTAAATAGTTGGTCTGCATGCAAATCGTTGGGAAGAGATAGGTTTTGTGAGATTAGTCTTCCACCGCCGTCGAGTATCAAAGTGGTTCCGGCTTGTCGACCGTTTTCCTTGAATAATTCAGACAGAGAGTTTTCAAATGTATTGATCTCCAAGTAACCAACCAGCTTTCCGTTTCTCGAATAAATTTTTTTAATATATGTAATTACAGATTTCGGATTGTAAAGAAGAGAGGAATCGATATGAGCACCAATCCATAAAGAATCAGCATTAGCTGACTGTTCCATCTCCTTCTTCCATGGAATTTGAGATAACGGTACAATTCTGTCCGAATCCACAGCCGGAATATCTTTGAATCTATCGCTGTAAACAATAATACTGCTGATATTAAATTTGGTATATAAATATTGATTAATAATTTCGTTCACATTTTGATGTATTTTAATTGACTCATATACCTCTTTTTCACTGCTGGTAATCGCATCGAGGAACCCGGGGTGTGTAGATATGGACAATGCTGTCTCCTCAATATCGTTAAACCGTTCGCTTAATTGTTTCTGCACCTCGGAGAGTAATTGAAGTCTGGTTTCACTTATTTGTGAGGTGATGAATTGGGAAACGCTTACATAAATAATTGTCGTTGTCAATAAAAGCAACAATGTGTTAAAGGCCATAAATACGATTAATAATAGAGGGCGCAATCGCCAATTTTTGAAAAGCATCATTCGCCATCATCCTCATACCCGGCAATGGGGGATTAGAATCATTAATGATTAGATAAATATTATCGGAATTATTCCCTTTCAGAATATTATAGAACATCGAAATATACCAGGCAACAAGAGTCTATACATGTATGTGCTGCTAGGATCGCTCTGCTTTTAATAAGGCAGTTTCTGAATTACGTAAAGTCCAATCTTTGATACAATGGGTACTAAAGTCGGATTAAGCGGGAGTTGTGATTATGGCGACGCAAATGGATTGGCAAAAGACGCCGATATATACGTTAGAAAATGAGGAATTAAGCGTGTCGCTTTGTCCATTTTTCGGAAATAACCTATATCGAATTTGGGATAAGCGGGCAACACGTGAGGTGCTTAGGGTACCTGAGACACTGGAGAAGTTAAAGGATCTCCCGGGTCAATACGGAACACCCTTGATGATGCCACCGAGCCGACTTCGCCACGGTAAATTCCACTTCGAGGGAAGAGAGTATCAGTTCGATATCAATACTCCGGATGGCCATCATATCCACGGATTTCTTCGGAATCATCCATGGACCTTCATAGAGGAGAAATCGAACAATACGACATTGGTGAGTACACTGCATACTGCTGCATTCCCGGAGATCATGAGACAATATCCTCATCCTATGACGTTAGAAGTGACTTATGTCTTGAGGGGGAGTTCGCTGATCCATAGAATCAAAGCGATTAATCATGGAGAAACAGCTGCTCCTTTCGGTTACGGGCTTCACACCTGGTTTATGTTGGACCAAGGTCCAGAGAAGTGGTCGTTATATTTGCCTGTCGTCGATCTTTGGGAACCAAATTATCAGCTGCTACCAAATAGAGAACGTATTCCGCTTAACGAATTTTCCAGACTTAAGAACACACTCCCCCTAAGTGGTTACAAGTTCGACCATGTTTTCCGAATTGGCGATAATCCCATCATAGCCATCCTCTCGAAGGAAGGTTATGAAATTCGCTACTCAGCATCTAATCATTTTTTGAACTGGGTGATTTTTACTAATGGTATTGTGAACGATCTGATCTGTCTCGAACCGATCACATGGGTACCGAATGCGCCGAATCTCAATTTACCAGCTGAGTTGACTGGTATGAGGGCTATAGGTCCTAATCAATCCTTAGAACTAGAAGTAGTCATGGAGCTCCATCGGTAGTTCCCTTCCCTACCTTAAAGCATATATATGCTTTTAAGGTGTAGTTCCAAATGACTTCCAACTCAATACTATTAGAGCAACCCCAAAGAGATTATCATGGTACGAAATGTCATTATTTAAAATTCCATCGGGGTTTAGAAATCCCGTATGATAAATATCTTTTCCGCCTCCAAGAGCCACAATTGAGTCGACCAATTGCTTCTGATCTGCATCAGACAGTCATATGCAACCACAACGGTCATCAGAATAGGCATGAGTACGGTACTGGACCGGACTCATGCCTTACAAGCCGCGTAAATAAATAACCCTGTCAAACATTTGAGGGTCACTTCAAAATATCAGCTCCTTTATAACGCACAATACTTATTTCCGGTGATAAACACTCATAGCGACTACAACTGCTGCCAACTCTTGTCACTTCAGTGTCAGGATGAAAGCGTTGTTCCCAACCGGATGTAAAGTCCAATGGAACAACGATTTGTACAGCTTGAACGGCCATATCCGACGACACTTGATTCCAAACCTTCTGTTCCGGCGTTTGCCGACTGGCTGGAATGCCAAAATCTTTGACGATCAAGATTGCCATTTGCCAACTTCCATCTTCCTTCGCCTAGATTTCAATGGGGAAATTTTAGGCGCGATTGCTCGCGTTGGATTTGCTCGGCTCAGAAAAGGTACGTCCTCTTTTTAAAATACCGAATAAGGAAGATGGCTGAGGACTTGAATTCCCTCCACCCATATCCAAATTGTGTACATATTCAAACAACACAATTTGATTCAACGCTGACATTAACTGCTCTTGCTTATATGGTTTGAGACTGAAACAGAACTCCACAGCTGTTTTTCCATTGTGCCCCTCGGATACTTCATGGTCCGATTTCATTTTAATTTGGCTGAATTGAATGCCGTATTCACCGAACGTGGAAGTAATCATGCCGAGCACCCGCGGGTCGTCCAGCGCTTTAATATTTACTTCGAGGCTTCTGCGATGTCTCATTAAATATTTCTCCCACTTATTGAACAAGAGCAGGCTGATCAATACAATCAGCGTTGCAAAAGAAGCCGTATACATGAAGCCGGCACCGACACATAAACCTATGGCGGCGACAACCCAAACCGATGCGGCAGTTGTCAGTCCGCTAATCAAGGATCCCTGCCTCATAATAGCCCCCGCACCCAAAAATCCAATCCCGCTGATGACCTGAGCGGCCAATCGGGCGGGGTCCATGCTGACATGAGCCTCGTTGGTAAATTCCGAAAAACCATATTCCGACAATAACATAATGGTCGTAGAACCAAGGCATACCAAGATATGGGTCCGGAATCCGGCGGCATGATTATGCCACTCCCGTTCCATGCCTACCAAACCACCTAATAAGACCGCGATCATTAATCGGATGAGAATTTCTATATGAGAAATATGCCAAACACTACTTGCAGCCGCCGTCATGGTCTCACATCCTCAAATTCAGCAGGGTTGAAATATTTCTTGATGTTATCGACTGGACACCCCATTCGATAAAGCGCTTCATCTCCGACTCTTCATCCACCGTCCATACGTAGACAGCAAGATCATGGCGACTAGCCATTTGCAGAAACTCAGCATTAACAAGCTGATAGTTCACATTAATACCTAAACAATCAGCGCGGTTAGCATCCTCACAGCTGATCCGAACCGCTTCACTGTAAGCGGTGGTTGCAAATAGCGTTGAATCTACGTTCAACAGCTTTCGTAGATCGTTATTGACACGATTCACCATGATCGCACGATCCGTTTGACAGCCCGAGAGAATGATCCGGTGCATCAATTCATTTTCAACGATAAAACTGGCAACCGGCTCCACACATGCATCCGATTTTAAATCCAGATTCATTTTCATACCGGAATCCTTTAAGACAGGCAGAAGTTCCTCCAAAGATAGGAGGCGAATGGTTTCTCCTGGCGCCCCGTGATGTGCTCTTAGTTCCAACCCGCTCAACTCTTTATAGCTCGTTTGCGAGATTCGGTATGTGGACCCGTCGGCCGCCTGAACGAGATCGTCATGGGAGAGCACAAGCACGCCGTCAGCCGTGATTAAAAGATCTTCTTCAACAAAATCCGCACCCGAATTCAGCGCTGTTACAATCGAGCGCATTGTATTGTCCGGTGTCCCCATACATCCTGTATGGGCAGTAATAAACGGGAATGGCTTCAAGATGGTCACCAACTTTTATAAGAAGTAAATTGCATTCGTAAATCCAATCATTGTGTTCACATGGCAGAATACGCCGTAGAGTTCTGCGCGTAACCAGCGAACCCCTGATAGATCCATGACTACGCTTTGTTCCGGGGAGGTCCGGTTCACGCTCAGCGTAGCGATCTGCCCTTTGTTACTGACGAGTCTGATCTCCAGCTCACGTTCCGGCATGATCCAGTGACCGGCTCTGGCCGCAAAATCCACGCCCACTGTCACTTCAGCGAATTGGTCCGCAGGCAGGATCATCTCTTCACCGATATCGGCTTCCTGATGATCGGCTGTTCTTACGCGAAGCTGCGGTCTGGGCCCCATCGAAACAGCTGCCGAACCTCGCTTTAGCGCATCCAATGCAGACTTCGTGATGCCGGATGATGCCGTAACTTCATCACTTAAGCCAAGATAAGTTGCCGATATAGGCTCTGATACGGGATCTGAAGTGTGCCAATCCCGGCCGCTTGTGGCCGCAATGCGATAACCTTGATTCAACAAGTCGGTCCACATGGCGAAGGCGCGATGATTATTTCGGCGAATCGAAGGAAACAAGCCTGACCATACTTCAATGTAATCGATGTCTTTCCAGTTAGACACTTCAAATTCCCAATAACATCCCGTGCACATCGGACTCCCGACGCGGAACGGATGCGCGACGCCAACAATTCCCCCTTGGCGATGGACGCCTTCAATCCCACGATGTATATGAAAAGGGCTTAAATTGCGCCAGTCCACATACTCCTGCAAACCAAGCGTCAGCATATGTCCGAAAAAAGTCGTCCACTCCAGTCCCGGAATCACCTCGATACCTGTTGACGCAACAACCTCTTCTCGATTGGATAATCCTGTCATCGTATTATGGTCCGTCAAGGCGACACCATGCAGCCCTAAAGCTTTAGCTGCTTCAGCAAGCTCCTTAAGCGATTGCTTGCCATCGCTGTGGAAGGTGTGACAGTGCAGTTCATAAGGCAGCCACTGTTTCATTTCCCGGCCATCTCCCCTTCCCATACATGAAGGCGATACTTACACTGCTCTGTCACAATGCAATGCAGATTGATCATTAATTTCAGCTGTCCCTTTGGAAAACTGCCCGGAATAAATCCAGGCGAAGCTTCATCGGCTGTTATCGTCAAATGCTGAACAGGATCATGACGGTGCCCAGCCCCCCGAAACCCGTTCTCATCATCCAGCGAAAGGGTAAGCAGATTTTGCAGAGGCAGGAAATCTCGCCATGAATACGAGTCTCTCTGTGTTTCCAGAATATAGCGGGTAAACCCTTCTTCAATGAGGGCTTGCGCATGACTTTCATCCTCCAGCTTTTTGGGTTCATAGCTGAATTCCAGATGAAGCTTATGGCACAATTCGTGCAAATGAAACGTATACGTAATGTGACTCTTGGAACAGCTTGGTGTAACTGTTCCTTCCGCTTGCAGCAGCGTCTTCAACGAGAACTCCTCCTTTATTGAAAAAAGACACCTTTCCCCCGTCGTAAGGGAAAGGCGCTCTCTTTCATGGCATGCCCCTTAATGTGATGAAGCTTTATCGTCCTTAATCATGGTGCGGATATAGAAATACCCCATAAACGAACATAGTACAAACATAAATACGGCTGTGGCGCTAGCCAACTGCGTCTCCTGATACACCGAGAAAACCTGTCTCATCGCCACTCCGAGCACTTGTGGAGAATTAGGCCCGATCAAGAACGGGGCTGTAAACCCGCCGATAATTCCCATGAAGCTGAATGTGATGGCGACGAGCATGGTCCGGTAAGTCAGTGGAACAATCAGTTTGAAAAAAATTTGCAGCCGACCGGCTCCGACGTCCTTGGCACTTTCGATCAAAGCATTCGGAATCCCGGACAAGGCCGATGCAAGCAGCATCGTGGTGAATGGGATATTGAACCACAAGTTCGCTAGAATGATTCCTTTATAATCAAAAATGATTTTAGGAATGTTCTCCACGCCAAATGGCAGCAGCAGCCGGGATAACCAACCATGATTGCCATACATGTTAATGATTCCGTATGAAGCAATAACGGAGGGCACGAACATAGGAATCATATACATTTTTTTAATGCCGCTGACGATCTTACCGCTGCTGAAGCGCATGTAGACGGCCAGCGCATAGCCGATCAGCACAACGGCAATGACGGAAATAATCGTAAGTTTCAACGTAAATATAATATTGGCGGACATCACTTTATCCGTAAATAACTTGGCATAATATTGAAGCGTATAATTACCGTTATCGTCCTGAAAGCTTTCATTGATGGCCAAAACAATCGGTGCAATAACAACAAAGCATAATAATAGAAATGACGGAATGACTAGAGAGAGCCCTAACAGCCCTTGTTTCACCTGTTTACTCATTGGCCTGCAACTTCTTGCTGCCAGCGTTTTTGAATCTCTTTGCCTAAATCTCCAAGGTTAAAGGTCCGATACCCTGCAGCCACATCCTTAAATTGATCCCGCAAATCAGCAGGCATCTCCGACCATTTAATGCCAGGGTAACCGTACATTTTCTGAACGATAACCGTCTGCGCTTCCGGCGTCAAAACATAGTTAAGAAACTTCGCTACGGAATCCAGGTGTTCGGACAATTTAGGAGCCATTAAATAAGTTGGACCGCCGGTAAAGGACGGCTGAATTTGCGTCAGCTTGGTCGTATCCGGAAGCACCTTTTTACTGATTTGCTCTAGCCCCTGGTCAGACCATGCCGGGATCATATCCACTTCGCCGTTAGCCATCAGATCCAATGTACCCTGGTTTTTCTTTGGATAGACGCCTTTCTGATACATATAAGGGTGCAGCTCCTTGAGCAAATTAAACCCTTTATCCCACTGTGCCATCCATTTCGGATCCTGGCTTGTATTCGCTTCAGGCGGCAGGAAATTATATATCGCCGTTTGTACGAAGGAATCACCCGATCCTCCAGTTGCCGGATCATTGTAAGCAAAGCGCCCCGGATGTTGACGAATCCAATTGTAAAGCTCATCAGCCGTTTTAGGTGGATTGCTTACCTTCGCGCTGTTATAGGCCAAGACAACGGCAGAAGCCCGATAAGGAATTCCCTTCCCATCCAAGTTTTTCAGATTATTCTCATCGATCTTAGCCAAATTAGGAATTTTCGTCTTATCTAGGGATGCCCATAGATCGCTCTTCATCCCTTTGGTCAAATCACTTAAACTGCTCTCATACAAGTCAATATCGCCTGATTTTTGTCCAGCCTGTTTGGCCGCCGCAATACGATCCAAGGTGGATTGTCCGCCGGAACCGGAGTCAATATAGACCAGCTTGACTTTGATGTCCGGGTTGGCCTTTTCAAACATAGGGACAAGTGTCTCCCAGAGCTGCTTCACATTCAATGAGCCGGTAAAGTAAAATTGAAACTCATCCTGCTTCTGTCCACTGCTTGCCGGTTTATTGCTGCCGCCGGCACAGCCTGCTAAGGTTGATAGTACCAATACTGAAGCCGCCGCCAAGCTTAACCGTTTTCTCATACTGACCATCCCTTATACCTCCCTGAATTTGTTTTATTTCTTAGGCTGACTTGCAATCAAATCTTGTAAGTCAATACCTTAGAAAACGTAATCCCGACAAACTCGCCTGTTTGCAGATCTTTGATGGCATCGCGGGGTAAAAACGCTTTCAGCGAGCCGCATTCCGTTTCCAAAGAAACCTCTGCATAATGACCGAGGATCATGACCTGATGAACCTTGGCGGACAGACCTTCTTCCGCTCCGACAAAAGCGATATCCTCCGGCCTGATCGCAACCGTTACTTCGCCTTTCAGACTAGCTGTATTCGCGAATTGCAGCTGCTTCACATGAACAAGGTTTCCTTCGGCAGTACCTTGAAGGAAGTTCATTTTGCCAATGAACTGGGCGGTAAACAATGTGCGGGGATGATCGTAAATCTCTTGCGGCGAAGCCATTTGTTCAATGTGCCCCGCATTCATAACGACGATCGTATCGGAGATCGAGAGCGCTTCCTCTTGGTCATGGGTAACGAACACCATCGTAAGACCGGTCCTCGATTGAATATCCCGCAATTCTTCGCGCATTTCATGGCGCAGCTTGGCATCCAGCGCTGAGAAAGGCTCATCGAGCAGCAGCACCGCAGGTTCAAGAAGAAACGCCCGGGCAACCGCAATGCGCTGTTGTTGACCGCCTGACAATTCGCCCGGAAATTTCTTCTCGGTACCGGGAAGCCTTACGAGCTCCAACACCCGGTGGACGGCTTCATCAATTTCTTTTTTACTTTTCTTGCGAATTTTCAAGCCAAAGGCGAGGTTGTTGTACACATTCATATGCGGCCACAAATTGTAGCCTTGAAACACCATGGCTGTGGGCCTCTTCTCGGGAGGGAGCTTCAAGACACTCTGCCCTTCGATGAGAATATCGCCTGAATCCGGCTCTAAGAAGCCGCCGACACTACGAAGCACGGTAGTTTTGCCACACCCGGACGGTCCGAGCAGGGTCACCAATTGACCCTTTTTGACATCGAGATTAATGCCCGAGACACCTTCGCCGGTTTTGTATCTTTTGCCTAAGTTTTGAATTGACAGCTGAATCATAGGAGGCTCCTTCCATTCGGTTAGAATCTATTTCATCTGGAAGCCGCTTGACATCACGTCAGCTGATACAAAGCGCTGTGCCGCCAGTAGCAAAATGATCGTCGGAAGCGTCAAAATGATCGAAAATACAGCGCCTGCCGTACTGGGATAATCCGAAATGATCGAGTACATGACCACCGGCATCGTACGGAAATCAGGAATCCCCACCAGGTATGTGCCTTGTGCTTCGTCCAGGGAGCTGAGGAAAGTAAAAATTGAGGCTACGGTGATGCCTGGTAGCGCCATCGGAAACGTAATGCTCCAAAACACGCGAAACGGGCTGGCGCCCACGTCCCTCGCTGATTCTTCCTGTGCTTTATGCACATTGCGGAAGGAGGATGAGGGAATCCACGTCATGTACATCAATGTGTTCACGATATGTATGAGGACTACACCTAGAAACGTGTTCATTAACCCGAGTTTATAAAACAAAACGGCGATGGAAACATACAAGCCCATTTTTGGAAAAGCGTGTGTCAGCAAGAACGAAAATAGAAAAATACGGCTTAAAGGGAACCGGATTCTTGCGAAAGCGTAGGCGGCGGGAATACAAAGAATAATGGAGAAAGCGGTTACAACTGTTGCAATAATAAAGGACAGGCTAATGGATTTAATTACTTCTTCGTTGGAAAGTACGAATTTCCACCAATCCAGCGACCAGGATTGCGGTAATTGCGCCGGATACTGCCACTTTCCCGTGAAGGCCAGCAGCAATAGATTTAATAATGGGCCCATAAAAAACATGGCAAAAACGACAAGAATAATAAACTCGAAGATCTTTCGTTTCCCCAAAGCTTTAAAATACCAAAACATAAATTGGATATCTCCCCTTTCTGCTTTTGCATCATCTTGAAGCCATTTTAACTTCATTGAAACGGAGGGTAAGCGGTTAACCTGCTTCTCCCCTTATTATGAATTTAAACCCTTATTTTATCAATCACTTTTTTTAAGATTTTGTAAATGCATTGACAACCAACTAGAATGTGTGTATTTGTTCGAAAATTAAACATCAAGAATTTCGTCATTTTTTTCGTTAAGCGCTTACCTTATTTTGTCGAAAAAAAAGACCGCTTCGCCTTTGGAAGCTATCCTTTGGCTATACGATCTACGTTATATTTATTGCCGACGACTTGCGCAGCACAAGGTCCGGCAGCAGTACTACCCGTTGCTTAAGCACTTTTTCTTGCTTAATCTCCTGTATGAGCAAATCAACGGCTCTGCGTCCAATCTCTTGGATAGGCTGGCTGATCGTGGTGAGTGGCGGATCGATGATCGTCGCCAGAATGGTGTTGTCGAATCCGACAACGGACAAATCCGACGGAAGCTGCAGTCCGACTTCCCGCGCTGCTTGTATCGCTCCTATCGCCAACAAGTCGTTGCATGCGAACACAGCCGAAGGCCGTTCATCTATTGAAAGAAGCTTCTTCATCGTGGATTTACCACACTCAACACTATAGCCGCTGATCAATACGAGTCCCTCATCTAGCATCACGTTGGAATTGGCCATTGCCTGTCGGCATCCGCGGATTCTTTCCAGGTTGCTCGTATTATCCATATCTTCGACCAGAATGGCAATCCGCTTATGCCCAAGCTCTACTAAATGACTGCCGGCGAGATAACCGCCAAGGAAGTCATCCACCATGACCGTATCTACGGCTAACGTCGGCATTTCACGAGTGATCAGTACAAAAGGAATATGGTGCTGAAGCATTTTTTTTAGGAAGTGATCATTTTGAATCCGTACTGCAGAGATAATACCGTCTACCCGTTTCTGTGTCAGTAAAGATAAATACTGCACTTCCTTATCAGGATCATTATCCGTGCTACAAATGAGCACGCTAAAGCCATATTCACGGCCGCGATCTTCCACAGCTCGGGCAATCTCCGCGAAAAACGGGTTGGCCAGATCCGGCAAAGTCAGTCCCAGCGTATAGGTGCTTTTTTTTGTCAATGCAGAAGCTACCATATTAGGCTCATACTTCAGCTTCTCCATCACCTGATACACATGCTTTCTTGTCTTATCGCTAATTCTGCCAGTCTGATTGATGACTTTGGATACTGTGGCTATGGAGACTCCTGCGGCTTGGGCTACATCGTAGATGGTAGCTTTCATCGAATGCCCCTTTCTCTGATAATTCCTATATGATATCTCTCATTTTGTGTCTATCATACGACAGCAAGCACATCTCTGTAAACTTGAACATGCGGTTTAAGAGCGTGCTCTATGGACCGCTAACATAGCAAAACCACCCTTACGGGTGGTTTCTTAGCCCCGGACGTGAAAATTTAACTGATTTAGCGATTATTGAAATAAACACAGCTATTCACATAATCTCAGATTACCTAACTTTCGCAAACCTCCAATCCCCGTTAATTGATTATCTCACGAATGAAAAAAATAAATAAGCCAGGAAAGAAGGTAGATTCCTCTTCTCTGGCTGTTCATTTGGTTATTTGTTTAAGATACTGGTCACTTTACCGTACTAATGTACTTTTGCTTTCAGCGTTCAACGGAATCACCTTGCGATAGCTAAACTTCCACTAAATTCTACCATAAAATCCGTATTTCACACTCAATTCTTCTCCCAATTAGTTGAGAAAAGGCACCCGATACTCTGACCAGTTGCCTTAATGGCTTTTTGATTCAACTAAGTTCTCCGATAGCTTACCCAGCACCAGTGAACGAAGTGACAATTTCTTCTATAAATATATCTTGCTTTCCGATGTAATAGTTAGAAACATCATCTTGCAAGGCTATGATTCTAGGGTCACCGATAAATTTTTCTAATATTTCCTTATTCTCAAAATACAAATGAAATATGTATGAATAAGGTACAGGGGAACCGTCTGCTGAAGATAGTACCTTTTTCACCTCGTATTTTGAAGCACCCATTTCAAGAACGGTTTTCATTGACATGTTTGGAAGATGTGAATTGAAGTAATAATTATCGTCAAATGGGATATCTCGTTTATAACAAAATGTCAGTACAATCATATCATCAACTCCTTTGGATTATAATGACATTATAAAGCATGACACTAGTGGTACAGTCAATTTTTTGAGCATAAATCATGCCTGTTACACGTGGTCGCAGCGGCCTCTGCCGTAACCGGCCCAACCATACTGTAAGGCAGCAGCAGATTACCTGCCAAAGCAGCGATGAGGCCAAACAACTGCATCCTTTTACTCATGATCTGCAAATAATCGCATACTTCAAACAGTTCGCATCAATATTCTAAACAAAGAAAATTATTTGCTAATTTTCTGACGCTTAACACGTAAGAGTCTGTGGAATATAAAAAGACCTTGAGGATTGCCAACCCCAAGGCCAAATTAAACATCTGCATTTTATTATACATTTTAAGTTTTTAGCAAAAATTTGAATTTTGAACCCAAACCTATTTGACGCTTAGTCTCTGGCAGCCTCTCGCCACAAAATACGAACACCGTTCACCGCCAGCTTCACCTGACGCTCGGCCGCTTCGCCGGTTTCGACATCCTCATAAGTGCTGTCATCGAGCCGTACTTTCACTTCCTTGCCCGAGAAATTGAGCAGGAACACATAATCGCGCTCTCCGTCGCTGCGAAGCTGAGCTGTGACGCCGAGAGGTAAACTGGTATCGATGGCTCTCCTCACCCCAGCTTGTTCGACGAGCTTGCCGTAAAATTGCTCATAGAATGCAGGATCACTTACTCGAGCTGCGAGGTAATAGGCGCTGCCCTGTCCTAGCTTGTTGACGGTCAACACCGGACTGCCGGCATAGAAATCGTCCTCATAAACGGCCAGCACTTCAGCTCCTTCCGAATGGATCCGTTCGCAGATTTCGCGGATTTCGTATTTGCTGTCCAGACCAAGCGCATTGCCTGGGATAGGTACCAGAGCATTCCGGTCGTGATCATACAACCCCTCGATTTCTTCTGCCCAAATGCCGACCGTCTTACGAAGCGGTCCGGGGAATCCGCCCAGGTGGCAAAGGTCGTTCTCGTCAACGATTCCCGACCAATAAGTGACGGCTAAGGTGCCACCTCCACGGACGAAACGCTCAATTTTCTCGCCGGTCTCTTCCCGCAACAAATATGCCATCGGGAGTACAAGAAGCTTGTACCCGGTCCAATCATCTTCAGAGCCAACAATATTCGTAGGCACGCCCAGTTCCCAGAGGGCTTGGTAATGCTGGATGACCGTCTCTTCGTAATGAATTCCTGAATTTCTTGGTCCCTGAGCGTCATTCACGGCCCAACGATTGTCCCAATCGAACAGAATGGCTGCCTCCGCCGGAGTTGGTGTTCCGATCAGCTCGCCAAGGCAGGCTAGCGTATAACCGAGCTCTTTGACATCGTTGAATACACGCGTATGCTCATGCCCAACATGGTCGACGACGGCGCCGTGAAATTTCTCGCTGGATCCGCGGCTTTTGCGCCACTGAAAATATTGGACCGTATCCGAGCCGTGCGCTATTGCTTGCAACGAAGACAGTCGATGCATACCAGGGCGCTTCAGCTTGCTCACGGCTTGCCAGTTCGTCAGACTCGGTGTGCTTTCCATCAGCATGAATGGCTTTTTCTTGAGCGTACGGAACAAATCATGATTGAACGCGAACCAGGCTGCGACATTGCCGTCGGTGGCCGTTTCATGCCAAGTCGGATACGCATCCCAGGAAACTACGTCCATCGCGTCTGCGAATTTTCGGTAATCGAGATCGTAGAATTGATACATCATATTCGTAGTACACGGCAGATCTGGATTAACGGCCTTGAGTGGAGCAATCTCATGTTTATAAAAATCAAGCGTCTGATCCGTCACGAACCGTCTCCAATCCAGGTTCTGACCATGCACTGCACTTTCGCCGTGCGGTGCGGGCGACTCCACTTGCGCCCAATCGGTATACGTATGGCTCCAGAAGGTCGTCCACCACGCTTTATTCAATTCATCCAGCGTACTGTATTTCGCCTTCAACCATTCGCGGAACGCTTCCTGGCAATAGCTGCAATGGCATTCGCCACCGTATTCGTTGGAAATATGCCATCCAACGACGGCAGGATGCTGCCCGTACCGCTCCGCAAGATGTGTATTCATAATCTTCACTTTCTCGCGGTAGACCGGCGATGTGAAACAATGATTATGACGACGACCGTGCAAATTGCGAATACGGTTGGCGCCAACGCGAACCACTTCAGGATATTTTTGCGACATCCATACTGGACGCGCACCGCTCGGCGTAGCCAGCCAGGCATAAATCCCATTTTGAGCAAACGTGTCCAGGACTCGGTCCAGCCAACCAAATTCAAACGTTCCTTCATTAGGCTCAAGAGCCGCCCAAGAGAAAATGCCCACCGCCATGACGTTGCTATTCGACAGCTTCATCAAGCGGATATCCTCTTCAAATACTTGCGGATCGTGCAACCATTGATCCGGATTATAATCGGCACCGTGCATAAAGACCGGCAGCTTGGAGCTGATCGGCGGAAATTTGAATGTCATAGTGAATATCCCCTTCGTCATAGATTTTCATCAAACTCAAAATTATTGCATGAAACGATCATTCAAATTGATCATATATCAAGCCGGCCTTATACTGATAGAAAAGAACAACTGAAAAATCGTCGAAATCGAACATAGGTGGTAATGAGTATGATGCCCTTTCTTTTGGCTGAAGTCGCCAACATAGAGCAAACTCTCCCTCTTTACGTTTGCTGCGTGGGCAGTCACGAGCAAAAACATCTCATCCGGCCGAATGGCTATTCGGCCCATCAGCTGTTTTTGTCCAGAAGCGGGAGAGGTATATTTCGTATTCCAGAGCGGGGCGATTTGATCATGACGCCAGGATCCATACTGATCCTGCCCGCCGGGATTCCGCACTCTTATTTCCCGGAATGGCCGAGCGATGTGTGGGATTTGGGCTTTGTCGCTTTTCAAGGACAAGCTGCCAACCCTATGCTCACACAAATGAGTCAAATACTAATGAAGGCGGCGGTTGCGCCGAATTTCGCAGCAATCTGGGATCAACTGGAGGCTCTTTGGCACCTGATCAGTCTGAACGGGGAGAACGCTTATTGGGAGTCGTCCAAACGGTTGTATACGTTAATGCTGACCGTGTTGGAAGGCCAGACAACAACGAAACCTGCTGCGAACAGCATGTCTCCCGCAGGACAACTGCCTCCTGCTCTCCAAGTGGCCGTCAAGTTGATTCACGACCATTACAATGAACGTCTGCTACTGTCGAATGTCGCCAGAGCGGCCGGTTATTCCGAGCAGCATTTTCGCCGCTTATTCTTCAGTTATTACAAATTGACGCCGCATCAGTATATTCTGCAGCTCCGGCTGCGCCGTTCCACCCAGTTACTATTAGAGGATCCGGGCGTCGCCGTTGAAGCGGTAGCTCAGCAGATCGGCATGGACACCAGCTATTTCATTCGGATGTTCAAAGGAACATACGGTATGACACCAAATCAATACCGAAAGCCTCATCTCCTACACCCATAAATCCGCTTGCCCGTCAAAAATAGAACCCGATCAGAGAAAAGGCAAGCAACCTATTTATGTACAAAAAGCGTTCACCCAATTAGAGTGAACAATTAAATTCACTCTCAAATTGCGGCAACAACTTGTCTATCGGCTATCGTTCCCCGTCGTATTACGAGGTCAACCAGTTTTTACTGGTTGACCTCTTTTTTATCTTTGTGGTGTATTTCTCAGTAGCCGTGGCGGATCGTCCGTTCCCCTGGGTCTGTAACCCGTCGCTAAAACTGATCGCCCCCTACTTGTAGAAACCATGTTTAAGCTGGTTGAGACGTTGAGATCTCGCATAACAAGCGATTTTGTGGGACTATGAGGCGTGCTTAGGGGTTCCGGCAATTTATTAAACAGGAGGGTATTTTTTGAAGCCAGTTATTGATCTGGATATTTCAAAGGGAAAAAGTGATGGACAAATCTTCTTAGACAAAGGTAAACCTTATGAGCAACCATGTTCTTTTTAACATAATCAAGAGGGTCTTGATCAACTTTTAGACATCATCTTAAACGTTCAAGATGAGACTGGAAAAGCCCCTACTGTTATCTTAACGATTCTGTCAGAGATCGGGGAAATCCATCGGTTTAATCACGCTAAAAAGCTGGTAGCTTTCGCAGGAATACTGCTGGAGGACGACTCCGCATCTCGACTTCTCAGCATTAAGTTCGATAATAGGAGAGCACCCAGCACACGCCGTTTCGATCAGTAACGATGGCCAACAGTCCGTTAAAAGGAGCTTCGTACGCTTCCGTATTAATAACCCCTCCAGCCGCAAATTCTCCGTAGATCCTTTGGAACGCATCCTCCGTCTCGATTCTCTAGAAAACTCTCACGTAATCGCCTTTCATTACCGGCTTTGCCGCTTGAGTATCAGCAAACTTAAGGGTTACCCCCTCAACATGCAGGTCCGCGTTAAGCACATCTTCTCCTTGCATGCGAAGAATGGCAATCTCGCCACCAAACACGCTTTGATAATACTTGATTTCGTCTTTGCAATTCTCCACTACGATAAACGGATTTGCTATCATCATTTACATCCTCCTAAATTTCATTTGATCATATTTGAAACACGCGATTTCTATGGCATGAGCAACATCTTGCTCGCTATTTAAATAAACGGACACCCAGGCCGAATTGGGATACATATAATGCGGCCTTGCCTTCCCTTCCTCAATCCATCGATTGCGTTCCGTTTTCGGAATGAGCAAGTCAAACAAGCGGTTGCCGTGAAGATGCCCAATTTCATTACCGTTCAACTGAAATTCTAATCCTCCGAACCGATGAGGGTGCATAGTAACGCCAGCCCAACTCAACAGCTCTTCGGTCAAGCTTGCCCCTCCGTTCCCGCTCATCTCTTCATCTCCTCCTGCTCGCTCAGATTGCGAAGCACAGTTTTAAGCAGGCCTACCAACAAGTCATATTCCTCATCGGTAATGCCCTTCCGGGTTTTGTTCTTAACGCGGCCCAGCGCTTCCTGTACCTTCGGAACCACCTTACGTCCCGATTCTGTTAAATAGAGCAGCTGATAACGGTTATCAGCGGGATCGGCTTCCCTCCGCACGTATCCTTCTGCTTCCAGCTTGTTAACCGCCTTGGCTGTAGTCGTCTTGTCAATGAGCAACTTCTCACTTAACGCCTTCTGCGTAATTGGCTGCTGAAAAGCAATCGCCATCAGAAATATATACTGTCCGCTTCCGATTCGATATGGCGCCAGCTCGGCTGAGATCAATATCTGCATGTGTCGATAGATGGCTGAGATGTATTGGCCGTGCGATTCCGTTGCGTCCTTATCAGGTTGTCTCCTATGCTCGCTCAATTTACTCTCCCCTTAAATAGAGTGTTATTGCAACTAATTTTAGGATACGCCATATAGGATGCTATTGCAACTAATTTTAGGTAAAATTCAGCCATATTAATCACTGCAACTCGAGGTTCCCTGCCTTCTTATATCAGCCGGAACAATTGAAGAGCAAGCGTAGTCGCCCCTAACTGTAGGAACCCATTTCAATCAATTTATTGGCGAAACATTTGACTCCCAGATGCGTTTAATGTATATCCTGTAATTCGGCTCTAACGAAGATTGGAGGAAACTCTGTATGCGAAAACAAACGCTTACCTTACTATCCGTAATCCTGCTTAGTGGATTGGTCTTCGACAAAGGCGTGCATGCCGCTAATTCGAACTCCGCGCTACTTCCGTTACCCATCGAACTCGTTTTAAATGAGCAGCTTACGCCTGTGTTTGACTCGATCGATGGTCGGCAGCTATATTCCGCAGCACCTCAAGTCGTGAAGGTGGATAGAGCAGAATCGGGTTGGGATCGTAAACTGATTCAAAATCATGAGGCTGTCTGGTTCGAAATTAATACGGCTGACGGGGAACGCTGGGTTCACCTGCAAAGCCCCGAGTTTCGGGAAGACTACTATCAACATATCCTGCTGACCCATACGGAGAGCTTCTATAATGACCTGAGCCCTAGCACTCGGAGTGCGGGATCCGTTTCTCCCCAACTGCTGCGCGTCCTATATGCCGATGATGGCAATTATTTAATCCAAACCTGGCTCGGCTATCGGTGGATGCATCCGCTGCACCCCATCCTTGACGATGTGCAAACGTTTGGTGCAAACAGCTCAGGCATGTCCTTTGAATTACCGACAACCTCACCGATGTTCGATTCGCCAGACGCCAGCGTCGATGTGGCAGGATGGCTTGCCCCGCAATGGTTTACATCGAAAATCGTATGGAACGGTTGGTACTATGTGGATACTTGGGATGGCCCCCACTGGGTAAACCCGAAATTGGGGTATCCGGCGGACTTACGCAGTGAAGAAACGACGCTTAAGTTAGACGAAACGGCGGTTGTTTACGAACATCCGAACAAGTCGGCCAGAGTGCTTGGCTCCCTTGCTCCTCAGACCATTAGCTCCTTCGAGCATGGAGGCGGCTGGTATCATATTCACAGCTCGTGGCTCGGCTATTCGTGGATATACTCTGTGAAACAGGAACAGGATCCCGATGCTTATGTTCGCCCGGCGAATGTAGAGGTAAAACCGATTACGGTAATCAATGAATCTAAAACCATTAACGAGCTTGGTTCTGGGGGGCGAAATTATCCGGTTGATTTGACGGTGCATGTCAAAAACGAGGCCGGCAATTTCTCCAGCGAAGCTTTTCAACCTTATGGAAGAGATGTCGGTATCCAATTCGCAGTCCGAAATGTGAGCGAGGGTGCGTTGACGATGCAGCCAACTACTTCGTTCAAAATCAACATCTCCCGTCGGGAAACAATGGATGGATCGTTGACACTAGTTTGGTCCGGTCAAATCGATTCTCTGGATGCGAAATTGGCAAGTGGCGAAGTACATTCGCTTGACTTTATCTGGGATCAGAAAGATTCCGAAGGGAAGCAAGTTCCTTTTGGCGAATATTCCGTTGAAATTAAACTGCCGATGAGTATCAGCTATACGAAGGAGGGAGAAACACTTCAGCACGAGGACGCCGAGACTGCTATGCTTACAAGCTTTCCGCTGCGAATCAGTGCTCCGTGAGGAAAAGAAAGAGGTGTCGAAGAAATTAAAGTTGTAGAAGGAGTTGCTGATCTTACGTGATTATCCAATTCAATGCTCGTCAGCTTTTGAGAAATAGTTTAGGCGATCCAACACATTCAGCAGCGACAGAAAAAGACGCAAAATACAGTCCTAAACTGACCGCTGTTGTGGTTAACATTCAACTCACATTCCCAGTTAGCCAACCGTGCAGCGCGTGAAACGCGTTGCACCATAGAGGATGAAAAATGAAATGGAAAAGCAGCCAATACTGCTACTACGGTTGGGAGAAGAAGGTCGATGAACTATGATGCAGTAGAGCCCTACTGTTAGTCTGACTCCGACGAACACAATGCATCACAGAATGTCGCTCCTTTTAGGGTTACTGATCTGAGGAACAAAAAAGAATCCCACCTCCAAGAACAATGTCTTGGGCACGAGATTCGTCGTGGTGCCCCCCCTGTTCACTAATCCGTCATCAGATTAATCTTATCGAGTACGACATGACACACCATGGTTATACTCTAGCTCTGTAACAGGAGCTCCTGTCACACCGTCCCAAGTGCAAGCTCTAGTTCCGGTGTGATGCTCAGTGGCTTGATTAAGGTATCCTGTACTCCTTCTCAGCTACCGGAGCTCTCTGTAAAAGCATGCCTTAGTTACTATTCACGTCATCGCATTTGTTTAATATTACCAGTTCAATGCCGGGGCGTGCAAAGCTATCCGTATTCAAGTCAAATAATCTGCTGATAATCCACTTGCAGTTCCTTGCGCCTATCCATGTCCAGGCAATTCTCTTCCCTTTATCAGTTGCTCCATTTCTGCCAAAAATTGATCAATTTTTTGGTCTATTTTCTCATTGTCATGATGGAGTATCGAAGCTAATCTTCCTATGCGAATTTGTTTGGATTTCTCCTTTTGAAGCTTCTGGATATGTTCATGGTAAGATTCTTCTTCAATACCTTCATTAATTTTTTTCTTAATAAGCAACATTTGGATATCTATCTTATTAATTGAATCGAGATTTTTAGTGAAGTTATTCTCATCAACTAAATAGGATTCATCAATACCAAAATAGTCACTTAATGTTTTCAATCTTTCTTGCGGAACAGGTCTACGTTTCTTAATCCAATCCGAAAATTGTTGTGGTGTAATATTTAACTCCCTACCGATCCCAGAATAGGATTGTTCATTTACCAATACCAAATATTCTAAAGTGGTTTTAGAGTTTAATATATTTTCATCAGCCATTGGGTTCCCCTCTCTTATTGAAGTAATTTACGTCAATAATACCATATGACATAGTACCGGCGCTCGATTCCACATAAACGTTCAAATGGAGTCTATCACCGCCGCTTCCATCTGTTTCGTATGCGCCAAGGCTGCAAATAGATCAGCACTGTGCCCATGGGCATACTCAGCCCCATTGGGAACCTCGGGACTCCGGCTAGTTTCTATTTAGGAAATTGCGACGAGCCGTTCGCTCTATGCCATCAGCGGTTACTTTGTACAGTTGTTGCGGCAGGTCGTGTCCCATGCCGTCAACCAACATTAGCTCGGCGCCTGGGATGGCAGAAGCCGTATCCTCGCCACACGCCGGGACGAACAGCGGATCGTCCACCCCATGAATGACAAGTACTGGTACTTTTATGGTCGCCAGCCGCGGACGACGGTCACCGGAGACAGCGATAGCAGCAATTTGTCGACCTACACTGCCTGGATCATAGGCGCGCTGGACTTCCTCCAGAATGAGCGCCCGATAAGCGTCCTCTTCAAACGGATAGCCAGTGCCGGCGATGCGTTTGGCAAAAGAGAGGCTGTGCGCCAAAAATCCTGCTTCATCCTCAAATGGGTTCGGCGCCGGTTTAGTCATCATAGCCATGACATCTGGGGAAGATTGCGGAAGGGCGGGATTACCGGAACTGGACATAATGGAGGTGAGTGATAAAACCCGTTCAGGGTACTCACTGGCCGCAATCTGGGCGATCATTCCGCCCATCGACCTTCCAACGAAATGTGCGCGGTCAATTGAAAGGGCGTCGAGCAGTCCGATAGCGTCATTGGACATGTCATCGAGAGTGTAAGGGATGTCCGGTCGCTGTCCCGACATGAGGGCAGTCGCCAGTGCGTCAAAATCCAGTGCCCGATTATGGCTAAAGTGTGTCGAGTAACCTACGTCGCGATTGTCAAAGCGGATCACGCGAAAGCCCCGCGCTGCCAATATCCGACAAAACGGAACCGTCCATCGGATCATCTGGGTTCCAAGCCCGGCGATTAGGATAATAGCCTCGGCATTTTCGTTACCGAAACTGTCATAGGCCAAATCAACGCCGTTGACTTTCAGGATGTTCATGATCATGTTCCCCTCCAATTTAATTCGGTATCGGAAGTTCTACCATAGGCAAAAGGCGTGAATCTTCGATCGCTGCCGTCCGATGCCCAATACCGACCAGGTAGTCTTGATGACTTGAAAAAGCAAGAAACGACTGCGCGCTGCTCTGGCGGATCAGCATGACAAGATCCCATCTTTCGTCTTCGGGTCCGATAAGAAACCCTCCGCCATCGCCAAGAAACATGACTTCACCTCCGCTTTCACGGAGAAATGGGAGGGTGTGCTCAATATAGCGGTTGAAAGCTTCGGCACCGCTGATTGGGACCTTAGGTGTTAGTTCAGGATTGGCTGTGTAATCGGCAACATCACGAAAACGCAGCAGGTTTAACATGACAATATTGCCCTCAAAGCCTCGCTGCATAAACCTCATGCCAGCGCGTTGCGATGGTTCAATGTAACGAATCGTTTTAGCGTTTAAATCGTTCTGAGCTCTCATTCTCTTCACTCCTTGACGTAATTTAAGTCAATAATAATAAAAGACATAAACTATGTCAATAATTTTGACGCAATTTATGTCTATAATGATCCCGAAGCAAAAATTTTTACTGAAGTAATCTGTTTCATCTCTTTTAAACTAATTACCCGTTAAGAGGTTACTCATCACAATTTGTGTGATAGATCAGCGACAGACTTGGCTTTTGCCGCACCCAACGGTTTCTTCAAGCCTGAAGCGAGCAGCAACGCGATAAATACGCCCCCTATCGACCATAAAACAGCCGCATTGGAGCTAACCGCATGCAGTCCCCCGAAATACATGACTTCGCGAAGACCAGACGCCGCAAAGCGAAGCGGAGTCCAGGAATAGAGCCAAAAACGGGAAACATGCGACAACATTTCCGGAGCCATATTCAATATCGGCATGGAGAAGAACATAAGTAAAATGAGAATCCCCATTGCAGGAAATCCGATCCAATTGAGGAACGAGGACTGCAGCGCGAAGAACGCTGAACCCACGAGCCATAGAAATAGCCATGTATCGGTTAACTGCCTCAGCTCCATCCCGTACCAAGACGATGCCATCCACGTCAGAAGCCCGGATGCTAGCCCCGTGATCGCGACACCCATCAGAGCTTGCATCATAGCTGCCACACTACCGCTGGCACCGGCGACCTTAGACTTTCGGCTGCCCAAAAACAGAACAAATCCCGTAGCGAGGCTGCCCATCCACATAATCTGGATTAGGAAGCCAGGTGCATTCCCACTACCGTTGTTTACCCCGACATTATGAATGGTTTCTTCCTGCACCACCAACGGCGACAATAAGGCTTTCGCGGCATCAACCGGAATCTCGCCAGACGCTAGCCCGATCTGGCTGAGGAGTTGTGTTGACAATTCCTTGCCTTCTTCCCTCATGACTTGACCAAGAAGCTGCCTAACAACCGTTGAAGCCTGTACATTCATTCCCTCGTTTACGAGCACCTTGACTGTTGGCGGTTGAGGCGATGCTGACACAAGTGACAGCACGCCTCTGCTCATATCCTCCGGCAGCACTAACGCACCGTAATATTTATGCTCGTTGAGTCCCGCTCGTGCCTCGACCTCCGAACCAATGACTATCCAAGTCACCGGCAACTCCCTATGACTTGTGAGACTTTGCTGCAGCAGTTTACCTACGGCAAGCTCTTCTCCTGTTGAAAAGCTCGCTGCCTGATCTGCCACAACAAGAGCGACAGGCAGATCCTTCGGCATCACATCAAGTACGGAACCCAACATTGCCGCTCCGAAAACAATTACTACCATCAGTACGGCTGCAATTCCTATCCACGTCATTTTCTGTTTTATCAGTGTCATCATTCTCTCACTCCCGATTTTTATTAAACGTTATGTTGATTAGTGATCGTATTGTTTATTATAATGAGTGGAAAATAAAGTACCATAATCAATCCGATCCTAAGCTGTCGTTTAATAATCAACCGTATAACCCTCTGTTTAATAACTTTGAAATTTCGTATCTGAGGTGCATAATGACCGATAAAATAGATCGTAGGAAAGCCCGTACAAAGCAGCTTTTGCACGGTGCAATCTTGGAATTATTACAGGAGAAATCTACCGACCATATTACTGTAACGGATGTTGCAAATCGTGCGGACGTGAACAGAGGAACCTTCTATTTGCATTACAAAGACGTTCTGGACCTATTCCAACAGATCAAAGACGAGACGTTCGATAAAATCCGAAATTGCATCGTTCAAATTCACCCGAATGAAGTCGCTCAATATTCGTTTAAGGACGATCCTCATCCGAAGGTCGTGCAGTTATTCGAAGAAATGGCTCGTAACGCTGATTACATTAGAGCCATACTCGGACCACACGGCGATCTTTCGTACGCTATCAAAATCAGAAAGATGATGGCCGACCATTTTATCGAGAAATTCAATTATTTACAGCCTCAAGATCAAAAAATGCTCCTGCCCCGTGACTACCTGGTCACCTATATTTCTTCAGCCACTCTTGGGATCATTATGCACTGGCTTGAGACAAACTTGGAGAAAACGCCTTACGAGATGGGGCTTATGCTGACGCAGATTGCCAATCATGGCCCTATTATTGCATCCGGGTTAAGGGACAAGCCTTACAAGTAGCGTTTTCATCGGACACGGTGGTGTATAGATATGCACAAAAGCCGAGATCCCTGAATGGAAACTCGGCTTCATCGGTCACTTATGGTTCATTGCATTAGTTTGAAGCAATTTCAATCCCATTATTCATTTCATTTCCAACCTCTCCATATAGTATAGAGGAGCATTCTCTTTCAGAGCTAGAAGCGTGGCATGGGGCTACTACAATAGCGGCTTTTTTTCTGGATCATGTTCTTGTCACCTGACACCATTCCAGTCGGTTGACAAGAACATGATGTCATAAATGACAAGAACTTTATCCCATTCCCGACAAAAACCATCGTCACAGTTGAAGATGCTTTTTTAAGCTTATATATGAATATTTATGTTATGGACGTTCATGCTCCATTTTCATCTGAATTCTGGAGCGTAACGCGGCTGTAACCGTTGTTTCATTTAGTAGTTGTTTCATTTCATGTAGCGATATTCAAGGAGATTCTTTAAATTTAATATTTTCTGCAGCAGCTTCTCCCCGACATTGGTTTCCCTCACCAGCTTCCGCTCCAGTTCTTTGTCCACCAGCCTTTTTACAGACAATACGTCCGTTCCGTTACATAACACATCTTCTTTTGAATTAAATTTCTGATGGGCAACGAGCTGCATGCCAAAGGAATTATACAACAAGGTATATCCGGCGATGCCCGTTGTGGATTGATAGGCTTTGGAAAAACCTCCGTCAATGACAACCATTTTCCCGTTTGCTTTAACGGGGTTCTCCCCACGAATTTCTTTAACTGGCGTGTGACCGTTAATGATATGCCCCTGATCCGGATTCATATCAAACTCCAGCAGGATTTTCCGGCAGATCTCCTCATTTTCACGCAAATGGTAATAAGGGTTTTTTCTCTCCTTATAGGCTTCTTTATCTTGGATAAAGTACCGTTCAAAGGTGGTCATTTCTCTCTTTCCAAAGAGCGAGGAACATTCCCCTGTCCAGATGTACCACACCATATCCGTAGCCAGATCATCCGTCTCTTCTGGATGCGCAAAGGCGTAACGTAAATAATATTCAAAAACATCGAGCAGCTTACGGCCTGAATATGTCTTGTCTTCAATCTGCATTTCTTCCATGTTTCCTTCTTCATCCAAAGGAATACAGCCGTGAAATAACAAATTCCCGTTGTATTTCAAATAAAGGCTACCCTTTTTCATAAAAAAATTCATATGCCTGGCCAGCTTTTCGGAATGCTGAAGGGAGAACAGCAGCTTTTCCATCACCTGTTGTTCTTCCTCCAGCAATTTTTCAGGATGCTGCGGATTTACGGTTGTGAAACAGGTGTTTTCCAGCGGGTAAGTTTTACCGCCGATCTTGATTTCGGTTTTGTCGTAATCGACTTGCTCAAGCAAAAGCCTTTCAGACATATTAAAGTATGGGCGTCTCTTGATAATAGGGATTTCAAGCTTAAACTGGATCATGGCAATGGCTTGATGAATTTTGGTAATCTGCAGGATTTCCTGCTCCGAACCGTTATGGTCGGTCTGCAGCTTCGGTCTAAAGGCCGGATTGTCATCATAGTATTTCTCCGCCAAGTTCAGCAGTGGGCGAAGATTGATTCCATATACGTCTTCGATGATGTCCAGATTGTCGTATCTGGCGCAGATCCGAATAATATTCGCAAGGCAGACCAGGGAACCCGAATAGGCGCCTATCCACAGGACATCATGGTTTCCCCACTGAATATCTACGGAATGGTAGCTAATCAGTGTGTCCATAATTTTATCCGGGTCCGGCCCGCGGTCATAGATATCTCCGACCACATGAAGATGGTCAACCACCAGGCGCTGTGTCGTATAAGCAAGGCCGATAATGAGCTTGTCCGCCTGGCCCAAGGAAATAATTTGCCGGTATATTTCCTCATAATAAGGATCCTTATTGTTGGTCGAATCCGTCTTGTATAGAAGCTCTTCTACAATATATGCAAACTGCTCTGGCAGAGCTTTACGCAATTTCGAGCGCGTATATTTGGAAGAGGCATAAGAAATGAGCTTAAGCATTTGTTCAATCGTTTGCCTGTACCATCGGTTCAGGGCTTGTTTATTGCACAGGTCTCCTTTAACCAGCTGTATTTTTTCTTCCGGATAATAAACTAACGCCGTAAAATCATTGATTTCATGATCCGTCCAAGCCTCACGGAACAAGGCTTTGATTTTCTCTTTTACGGTACCTGAACCGTTTCTTAGTACATGCTGAAAAGCCTGGAATTCCCCATGCAAATCACTGACAAAATGCTCAGTTCCCTTGGGAAGATTGGAGATCGCTTCAAGGTTGATGATTTCTGTTACAACTTCTCCTTCCGTATCATATTTCTGGGCCAATAAATCTAGAAACTGCGCATCCAAAATAGATATCCCCCTTCATGGAAATATAGTGATGTATAAGAGGTTTTTTTAATGGGGCTAGCCGCGTACCTTTAAGCTTAGTGTAAACAGTAAAACGAAAAACATTAGGTTTTAGATTTCCCTGAAATTATTGGTCTATAGTCCATACATACTCTCTGATCATACAAAAACAGCTCATCTTCAAGCCGCGTGAAAATGAAAAAGCCGCATCACATGGCGACTTTTAATGTGACCATGTACTTGTCAGCCGACATTCACTAGTGCAGTGCAATCGGTATTCTCGATCCACGTTGAAGCAGTAATAAAGTGTTCTATGCCATCACTGCCGGTGTAAGTGAGAGACGTCATTTGTTCGTTCCCATCCACATCGTTAACTTTATCCACTTGACTAATTCAAACTGCCTGTGCAACTGGAATACCCTAGACCTGCTTCTCCATATAGTGCTGAAAATTTTCCCGGCTTTGGACGAGTGACTTTCGAGGAGCATCCGTTGTCGTGTTGAGGAACAGCATTTCACCTTGCAACACTTTCCCGCCAAATGCAGGCCTGGGATCCAGAATACAAACGCGTACCCCCTTCAACTACAGCCGCTCTTGCCAAATCAAGTCCTTCGAGCTCACTCTCGATCAGCACGACATCGGCTTACCTCCTTTTATTCGTAATGAAAACGCCACCATCAATATAAATAGAGTGGCCGTGTAACGGCCACTCTATTCTGCAGAAATCGTTCGGTGATATCAATTAATTAGGACCACAATTTAGTAATTTTTAACTCCTTCACATTCACTTCCTTCTCATAATTTACAGGTACACTGAATGCTAAGCGGTAATATATACTGGCAAGAATCCGCTAGCGCTTGAGATAAAACCAAACTAAGGAGGAATATGACATGAAAAAGTTGCTAGTGGTTGCCGCTACAATGTTGACACTTGGGTTATCTCCACTCAGTTCGTTAGCAACAACAGCAACAAAAACTTCAGCAGATTTCACCGACCTGGCAAGTGTTGACGCTGGTCTGAAAGCTAAGATTGACGCCCTGCTTGCTAAAGGCATATTCGAAGGTACTTCCGACTACACCTTCGGCATCAAGGAGAACATGACTCGCGCTCAATTCGCGAAAGTTCTTGTTCTGATCTACGGTGTGAAAGTTGACACGACTCTAACGACTTCCTCGTTCGCAGACGTTAAAGCTGACGACATAGCTAACGGTTGGGCGATTCCTTACATCGAGGCTGCTAAAAAAGCGGGTCTGGTTGACGGAACTTCCGACAAAACTTTCAACCCAGGAGGCAACCTAACGCTTGGGCAATTCGCTACAGCACTCGTTAAAGGCTTTGGCAAGAAAGTTGATGTAACTGGCACTCCTTGGTACAAGGACGCTGTCACACAAGCAGTTGCCCTGAACATTCTGCCGCAAGCTACTGACGGTTCGCTGAACGCCACTCGCGCTGACCTGGTAACTGGGGCATACGCTCAATTAACCGTTACACCAGCATTAACACCAGTACCGACACCAGTTCCATCTCCTGCCGTTCCAGTAGTTAATCAGTCAGCAACCGATAAGATTATAGCATTGGGCAATCAGTATCATGGTGCTCCGTATGTATTCGCTGGCACACAAGTTGTTAATGGTCAGTATATCCAAGGTGACTGCTCTGGTTGGACAAGATTTGTATTTGGACAGTTGGGCTATCATTTGCACGGAAGTTCAAGTACACAAGCCGCAAATGACGGCGTTGTAGTGGACAAGTCGCAGTTGATGCCGGGCGATCTGGTGTTCTCCGACCCAACGCATGAAGGGCATGTATCCCACGTTTCCATCTATATCGGCAATGACACGTTGCTTCACACGTACCGAAAAGGTATCGGTGTAACGACTTCTAAATTTTCGGGCAGCAGTTGGGATAGAACATTTATCGTTGCTCGCCGTGTACTTTAATCTTTAATTAGCGTTGTTTACTTGGAGGCGTACGCTTGACCCCCTTTTCATATATAAACCTTCGAGCTGCAGTTTGCATTCGATCAGTTATTCCATGGATTCAGGACTGCATCCTCAACTTTGATTCAAAGCTTTGAAAATTCACTTTTTGAGGAAATTCTACTTAGCTAGTCGATGATGATCGTCTCAGGTATATACCGTTATCGGATCCGGAATGATTTAAAAACCCGCTCCAAAGGAAGCGGGTTTTCTTACTTTTTAATAATGTTGGGTGTTCGCCCTCGCATGCCTCTGCCAAAATATACTTACGCTAGTATAACGTGTTTTGACTTTATTTACTGAATCCAATACTTTGTCACCCGACTTGAGTATTCTGAACCATACATTACTGCCTGTTACTTCAATAAAATAATGACAGATGCCTGCCGCGGTATTATTTTCTAAGAGTTGGAACAAGTCTATGGTGTTTTAATAATAGATCAAGTCCGTCTGATATATCGTTAACAACGATATGACTAGCCATTAGGGTTGCCGTTGCGCATCCTTCTTTGCCAACTATTGCAATTGCCAGATCAGCTTGCCGGAACATTAACTCATCATTTACCCCGTTGCCCATAACAGCAACTCCTTCTGGCAAAAGATTAGAAACAAAACTACGTTTTTCCTCTCGTTGATCATCTGGACCGATAATCTGTAGTGTTATTGGCAATCCGTCGCATTCTTTTGCTGCACTTCCATTACTGTCAGCAGTTAATACATAGATCGTAAACAGTTTTTCTAAATGTAAAAGTCTTTCCCTTACGCCCTGTTGCAGTTTTCCATCCAAAGCTATTGTCCCGTTAAAGTCTAACACTAAATGCTTAATACGAAGTTCTCCATCTCCTGGGATGTGTAATATCATAATTCACTGCTCCTATGGTTTTTCATTTAATTGTTACTTCACAGTCCTTTTGGTCAGTGTAGCACGTGTAATCCAACGGCACAATTTTACAATCTGCTAAGTTTCTTTCGCATAACCGACCAATAGCTTAATGAGGCTGCCGATCATCTTGGAAAAATCCTCTTTATTTGTCAGTATAATTATGCATAAAGATATATAACTCGCTGACAAACATGCACTATGAAGTTTTCGAATAAGCAGCCTAATTCCTCATTTCGCGTATTTTTCTTTATAAAAATAATTATATGGAGAAGCCTTCGAAAATTCCATATATCTCAACTATGAAATAAGGGATAGTTACCTGCCGCGGCGATCTGTCCCTTGTTTTTGCACGATCGTGTCCCGTTAACGCAACGATCTTTTACCTCACCCACTACTTTGACATTTCTAAATTAGGATCTTTAAATTCGTTATTATTTGTGATATTTTAAACTGTAAAATCATCATATAGATATAACTTTTACGACAAAGGAGACTTTATGAAATTATATAATATGATAATGGGAATTGTTTTAATCGTCCTAGGTGCCGTTATGATCATCCAGAATCACTTTGCTGTTTCTTGGTCTACAGGTTTTGTAATTCTAGTAGGACTATTTTGTTTCATTAGAGCTTTTAGGAAAACTGAATAGCGAAGTAAGCCCCTTTGTATATGTTCTAGATTGTCAATGATGCTTTAAGGTTATCAATAAATTCTTGAAGTTGAGGTTGCGCTACCATAAGTTCGAAAATAAGAGAACTCCGTAACCTGAGCTACGGAGTTCTCATTTTCATCCTATTTCTTATCAGCAGTAGCGATAAATTTACCAGAGCTTGAATGTACGTCACAGTTACTGTGTATACAAGCCCTTCAATCGTGTAATCCTTTGAAGATTTGTTCGCATTTTGTGTTCCCGGGTTCGATACGTTACTGCCGGATAAAATCGCACTATTAAAGTCGGCGGTATTCGTCACCTTAATAGGCTCACTCGGATTTACAATCGTTGCAATCATATCGGTATTTACCCAAGATGTCGTCGAATAGCCGATGCTTGCGGTCGGCGGCTCTTTATCGATATTGCTGACGGTTGCTTCAGCAGAACCTTTGTTTCCTGCAAGATCTTCAAACTCGAATGTGAAGCTTCCGTTGTCGGTGAAGGTGTGGCTTGCGCCGCCCTGACTTGTAATCTTAACATCTTCGCTTGGCTCAATAGTAACCACAACGTCTTGATTGGTAGGCTGAGTTTCGGCAGGATAAATGACTTTAGCCGTCGGTGCAATTTTATCAATATTGCTCACGGTGGCGGTTGCGAGGACCGTCGATCAATACGGTGCCTGTCAACGATTTCTTGTTAATCTGCAATGAGTCTACTTTAATAACACCAGTCGCAACACCTAGCTGAGTCCTGCCTGTTTCAACCGAACTACTGGTTGTAGTCGTTGCGGCCGATACCGATGGAACTGCACTTAAGACCAACGAGCTGGCTATTGCAACAGTTCCCAGTATTCTTAGTTTCTTCTTCATACCGATCATCTTCCTCTCAGTGATTGAATCTCTAAGAGGGCCGGTTACACTATTAGCACCGAGCAATCCAAGTGTCCAGTTACAGGCTACCCTTCAACGCTTCCCTTTTTAGGCGTATAAGACTAAAATCCCTTTAGGCAACCCTTTTGAAAGTGGGTATAATGTACTATTTTTATAGTAAGGTATGAGGTGTGGTTTTCAATCTGTTTTTCCAAAAAAATGTAATACTGCTTGAATCATCAATTGCTTATCATATACAAAAAGACGAACATATTCCCATTTTTGAGAATAAATGTCGTCTTATTTCACCTATATTCCCCGTCTCAACGGGTCGATACCCTCTCATTATTCTTTCGTGACGCCGATTCAGATTTCTGGATGAACGAAATTGAATTCCAAATACAAAGCGCCCCTATGGGAACCTATAGGAATATCGGAGCACTATGTGCTATTCAACTCCCATTCAGCATTTAAATACCTGTTCAAACGATCTCACTACTGCCTCCTCTTCTACTAAAGTGTTAACCGTAAACCTTACCAATGGAAAAAAGCGTTCACTCTGTTGAGTAAACGCTTAAACTTTTAATCTTTACTATGAAATTCAAAACTGAGTTGTCATACCCGCCTTGCGTTTTACAACTCAATCCGAAAGGAACCGACGCAAACCATGTTGTCCTCTTCAACTAGCTCTGCCCGCTGTTCAATGCCTTCAATCCTAGCGCGAGTGCTCCGCATAAGCCAGCGTTATCACCTAAACCTGGTGCAATAATGTAGTCGTCAAGATTGTCTAGTACCGCTTTAGCGCTTATATAGCCGTTCAAATTGTTACGAACCTCTGAACGTATCAATGGATAAAGCTGTTTCTGGTGCATAACGCCACCACCCAGAATGACTTTTTTGGGAGATAACATGAGGATAGCTGAAGTCACAGCCTGTCCGATGTAGAAAGCTTGTATCCCCCATGCTGCATGTCTCTCAGGTATGTCGCTGCCTTTCAAATTCCATCTTTTTTCTATCGCTGGACCGGAAGCCATGCCCTCTAAGCAATCCATATGATAGGGACAAATTCCTGCAAACCGATCCTCAGGATGGATCCTTGTTAGAATATGTCCGCCTTCTGGATGCACAAGGCCGTGAATCAAATTTCCTTCGGCGAATACCCCAACACCTATTCCTGTGCCTATTGTGTAATAGACACAACTATCCAAGCCTTTGGCAGCCCCCCATGTCGCTTCTCCGAACGCGGCGGCATTAACATCTGTATCCCATCCGAAAGGAACATTAAACGCCTTCTTCAACTTAGGAAGAAACGGAAAGTTCGTCCACCCAGGCTTTGGAGTCGTCGTCACATACCCATACGTTGGACTAAGGGGGTCTATATCTATTGGACCGAAGCTGCCTACACCGAAACAACTCACCTCTTTGTGCTCAAAATAGGCGATGACTTGCTCTAGTGTTCTGTCGGGATCTGCAGTCGGAAAACTGATTTTCTCCTTAATCATTCCTTGTTCATTGCCGATGCCGCAAACAAACTTCGTCCCACCGGCTTCAATTGCACCTATTCGCATACTATCTCTCCTCCAATTAGAAATTCTACTCTCCAAAATTACTATTTCCATTTGCAAGTAAATGCTTAATCTCTATTGTAATATTATCTTAGCATGAAAAAGACCTGATTCCGTCACTTTTTCTCCAAAGTTCTCATTAGCTTAATTTCAAGAAATGAGTATCATTTTCTGAATCAGCCATATTAGAAAACCCGATAGAATGATAAAATAAGTCTGCATTTGGATTATCTGTCTTCAATACAAGCAACTGATAGTAATTTTTAGCCTCTGCAATAACGGAATCCATCAGCAACCGTCCTATCCCGAATCGTCGTACACTCGCTAAGACATAGAGGCGACGGACACGACCAACTGCTTTACTTCCCGCGTAAGGGTCTTGATTTAACCCACAAACTCCAACAATATCGCCATTTATAACAGCGATGAAAAGTGCTTCCCCGACACCGTCAAATCTATTGGTTCCAGCTTCATAATCGGCAACTAATCGTTTGAGATGACGAAATTCTTCGCTCGTACTTTCTTCAAGCAGTCGTGTTAACTTATAGGTTTCTAGATGATTAACTTTTGTGATGATAAATTCATTCACCTAACCACCCCCTTGAATGAAAAACCTTCTCCAGACGTACTTCACTCCCAATTATACAACTATTGGAAGTATATGCCCGTTAGAGCGGACAACCTGTGGTACGGCGCGACTATTTGTCCAACTCATAGCGGGTCGCGATTATGCCCGACTTGAGCGTTCGGCTGGACAGCAGCTTGAGCTTGATTTTCTCGATGCCGCCGTCAAATACCGATTTACCGCTGCCCAGGACGACCGGACAAATCGTCAGTAGGAATTCGTCGATCAGGCCGAGCTCAAGCAGCGTCTTTGCCGCTCCCGGGCTGCCGAAGATGACGAGATTTTTGCCAGGCTGCTCCTTGAGTATCTTGATTTCCTCTGTGATATTGTCCTTGATCAGTATCGTATTGTTCCATTCCACCTTGTCCATCGTCCCGGAAATAACGATCTTCTTAACATCCTGCAGCCATTTGGCATGCTCCATTTCGTGGCTCGACGCATTCGGATCATCCAGCATCGTTGGCCAGTAGCTCTCCATCATCCGATACGTCGTGCGTCCATATACGGGAGCTCCGACTTCGGCTACGATCTCCTCGGCGTATTTCTCTAATTCCTCGTTGTACGGAATCCAATCGAGTCCTCCTTTCGAATCCGACGCATACCCGTCCAGCGACACATGCATAAATAATACGAGTTTTCTCATGTCTAATTCTCCTCCGATTTCAACTTTTTGTCCTGCTTTACGTTCATTATAAATCATTACATTACGTAAGATACAAGTGGAAACCCAAATTTTTTTGAAGACAACAATGTTGCGCAAAACTGCCCATTAGTTGAATAAAAAAGAGACCACAGCAACGGGCCGAGTGTCTAAATTATTTATATTATATTTTTTTCGATTCTTAATCAAATAATGCCAAAATTAGTTAAAGCATAGGATATGCCATCTTCACTTGCTTTTTTGGTAACAAAATCTGCCCTTTGTTTTAGACGTTCCTCACCGTTCCCCATGGCAATCCCGAGGCCAACGTACTCTAACATGTCTAAATCATTACCACCATCACCAAAAGCGATTGCATTGTTAACCGTAATGTTATAGTAATCAAGTACTTTTTTGACTGCTTCTGATTTTGAAACGGCCGTTTTTTCAAGGATGTTCATGACATAACCATGGAAACGTACAAATTGAAGATGCGGAAAGTTATCAATGAATTTCTTAGCTTCACTCTCATCAGCGTACAAACATACACAGTAAATTTCCTCTGAAAGTGTGTTTATCTTGCTTGGGTAATCGGATAATCCGAGAGTTTCTAATAGAGCATTTCTTACACGTTTCTCTTCCATTCCGATACCGTTCATTGAAATTGAGTCTGTAAAATAAGAAATACTGTGTCCGTGTAATTCGGCATAATACGAAAGTTCTTGAACAGTCTTTTGAGATATTACGGACTTATGGATAACCTTGCTTTGGTCTTTCACAAGTGCCCCATTTGATGAGATTATTGTATCAATGCCTAGTGCAATTAATTCGTTGCATAAATGATGCGGTCTCCCTGTTGCAATTACGATCTTAATACCTCTTTCATGCAGCCTCTTAATGGCCACTTTTGTACTTTCGGGGATTTCACGATCTACTTCACTATATAATGTACCATCAACATCAAAAAAGACTATTTTGTACATTCTACTCAATTCCCCCAATTTGTAATAACTACACCCACTATACGTTAAGCCCCGAAATAATTCCACGCCTAATTGAACAAACCATCTTTACTGGTTCCGAATCATACTTATCCCGATCCCATTGTATCCAGCAAATAATTACATGATTGGGAACAATTCATGATTGCGGGGCATCCTGCCTGGTAAGTCTACGTTAATAAGGCGAATACTTCTTCGTCGGCTTTTTATCTCGTTTACTTCTGTCTTGATTGTATTTACTGTTTGTGGCTTTTTCTTCTCTTCTCATAAAATCCAATCCATTAACATCAAAGGAGTCATATAAGTTATCCGGTAATTTCGACTTCATATAGATTGCGATATCTTTTAATTCTGTTTTGCCCATACCCGGCTTCCTCATCTCCAGCCATTCGTGAATAGCGTTCGAGCCTGCCCGGGAGACGACGGTATCCGCCATCGCTATCAGATCAGGCAGCTCGTCCTCTACTCAGAAACGAACTCATGTGGTAACAAACGCAGATTCGGTTCCTGCCGATCTGTGGCGTTATTAATAATTGCCCTTCTAATACGCCCTCACATTAAGAAAAAACGACCCGTATGTTCGCATCTATTTCGCGATAGGGTCGTTTTGTCTTTCTCGATATTCTTTGTGTTGGATTAAGAAATATTAGATTACAAAAGCTGACGTAATAATTACCAAAAGAATGAAAAGTACCAAAACCGCAGCCATACTAGTACCTATACCGCCATAACCTACTCCGCTCATGTCTACACAGCCTCTCATTGGTTTTTCACTACGGTATAAAATACGTTCGATACAAAGTGCTTGCTTGGACGATAGCCCATATAGGAGCGTCTAATACCAGCGTTTACTCTTTGGGAAGGCGGATATAATCACACGCCGTATCACAGTTCCACGATAGCTCAGCCATCTCCGAGAAAAACAAAAACGACCTTCTGTATGAAGGCCTAATTTCCCCAAGGAGCTGCGCCACGAATACAGACCGTTTTTTTCGTTGTTGGGATGACCAGTGGGTGTTGAGTTTGCTGGCAATATGAATATACGTTCAAGCGGATCCCCCAACTTCAGGTCCGAAACCCTAAATCTGAAGTCCAAGAATTACTAAATTTAACTGAATAATATAGGATATCCCCTTATATACAAAGGAGTTGAAATCATGATCCGTCAATTTCCAGATGTAGTGATTATCGTCAGAAGCAAAAGAAATTTTGCGAATATTGGCAAATTCCGAATCATTGGAAGTGCAAATCCTTGTAGAAGATTTTTAAAAGTAGGGTCTCCAGTAAAAGATGCAGTGTTATGCCTTCTTCAGAATGGGTTTACGATAACTGAGCAAGGAAATGTTGGAGTATTTTTCCGCACTCGGTAAGGAAGAATGTCTCTGAGAGAATTTCCCCAACACTTCAGACCACACAGCTTTAAAGGCCTGACAAAAGAACTTCTCCTCAAGAAGTCTCCATTTAGCGATATTAGTCGAGGGCAATTTATTCACTTCACCTTTACTACTCAGAAACGCATTTTGTATATAGACTAAATCGTTTAATAAGTTTGGGGCAGACGACGTATTGTAAAGTTGTTCGATGTATCAGACCCTTCATTGTCTACTCCACCTTACATTTATTGGATTTACCTTTTCAACATAACTGCCCAATAGCTGAACGAAGGCAGCCGATCATTATGGCCGGCGCCTTCGTTCTCATTGATTCAATTCTCGTGTTCCTGGGAACTTCAACTATCTCTCCAACTCATAACGGGCCGTGATAATGCCTGACTGGAACGTTCGGCTCGACAGCAGCTTGAGCCTGATTTTCTCACCGCCACCACCGAATATCGATTTTCCGCCACCCAGGACGACCGGACAAATTGTCAGCAAGAATTCGTCGATCAGGCCGAGCTCGAGCAGCGTCTTCGCCGCTCCTGGGCTGCCGAAGATAACGAGATCCTTGCCAGGCTCCTCCTTGAGCGCCTTGATCTGCTCTGCGATATTGTCCTTGATCAGCATCGTATTCGTCCATTCCACCTTGTCCAACGTGCTGGAGATGACGATCTTTTTAACATTCTGCAGCCATCTGGCATGCTCCATCCCGTGCCTCGACGCATTCGGATTGTCCAATACCGTAGGCCAGTAGCCCTCCATCAGCCGATACGTCATACGTCCGTAAACGGGAGAACCGACTTCAGCTACAACTTCCTCCGCGTATTTCTCGAATTCCTCGTTGTACGGAATCCAATCCAGTCCTCCGTTCATATCCGACGCATACCCATCCAGCGACACATGCATGAACAACACTAGCTTTCTCATATCCATTTCTCCTCCAATTTCGAATTGATTCGTCCTGCCGATAAGTTCACTTTAAATCATTACGTTACGTAAGGTTCAAGTAGTGATCTACATTTTTTTGAAGCCGCATTATTCGCACTATTCTACGCAATAGCAGGACAGCCCATTAAAACTCAACTGCCAAATAACAGTTTGGAGGTACTCCATCAACAATCTCATATTCAAACCCATCAGGGTTAGTTAACGGGGCAATTTTCCCAATATCGGGAAAGAATCTTTATTTACCAAGTTGTTCCGCCAAACCGATTAGAAGTCCTTCAATTCCACGAATGTAGCATAGCCGATACGAGTCCTCGTACTGAACCACTTCGCCAACGAGCTGAGCACCATACTTAGTGAGTCTGGATACCATTTCGTCAATGTCTTCAACAGCGAACATGACGCGTAGATAACCGAGGGCATTTACAGGAGCAGTTCGGTGATCTGATATAGTAGATGGGGTGAGAAATCGCGAAAGTTCAAGTCGGCTATGGCCATCTGGGGTAACCATCATAGCAATCTCTACACACTGTGAACCCAGCCCGGTTACGCGGCCAGCCCATTCCCCTTCGACAGTAGCTCGCCCTTCGAGCTTCAAGCCAATCTCTTCGAAGAAAGCGATTGCGTCATCAAGGGATTCTACAACGATGCCAACATTGTCCATTCTTAGTAATTTGTTTGTTTCCATAGTTTATCTCCTTATGTGTATAAATTTATTACCTGATCATCTTCATATTTATTCTATCAATAATCACCAGTTACTTCCAAATGATTAACATCTTGTCACAGTTCATGGTAACAATGACAAGTCACAGTATAGAAGAATGTGAAATTTGGTTTTCGGATATGTACTCACAAAATGTACAGATAAAGTGGAAAGCCGTTCAGTTCGGCGTTCTCCCATCCGGGGAATTGGTTATGTATGCACTTTTGAATCAATATACATTTATTGGAATCCCTGCCTACTTTTCTAATCCAGATTGAATTATCCTGGCCCGCTACTTTGTTTAAGCCTGCTGAGCAACTGTGCCGTATTTCAGCATGTTTTGATGGTCTAGCTTAAGGCTACTGAAATAACAAAATGAAAAGTAAAAATATTGGAAATATTATTTTTATATAAATGCTTATTAATGAAAGATGAGGGATAGAAATGGTTCATCTTGGTTGGCTTATAGCACGCTATGGCTATATTGGCATTTTTTCAGCATTAGCGCTTGGAATTGTGGGGTTACCTGTACCGGATGAAGTGCTTTTGACCTATGTAGGATACAAAGTACTTCAAGGGAAAATGATATACCTTCTTGCATTACTCAGTGCTTTTTTAGGTACAACTACAGGAATTACAATAAGTTACGTTATCGGTCTGAAATTAGGGCTTCCTTTTCTAAAGAAATTCGGACCCAAAATACATATCTCGCATGAACGAATTGAATACACACAAAATCTTTTTAAAAAATATGGAAACGTTGTTCTGATTATTGGTTATTTTATTCCCGGGATTCGACATCTCACTGCTTATATAGCGGGAATCTCGCACATGGACTTTCGAAAATTTATCATATTCGCCTACACCGGTGCATTTTTATGGAGTATTACGTTCATTAGCCTGGGGCATGAATTGGGTAAACGGTGGTATATCGTCGAAAAATACATGCATCGGTACGGATACTTAGGTTTTGCTGTAGTCGTAATCTTGATTTTAGCGGCATTTGCATATTTTAAATTCAGGCGTACGAAAGCAAAGGTATAATGCTGTTTTAGTACAGACACTTTAGAACCGACAGATCATTTAAGTTTAGCCACCTATTTTATTTTGATCTGCAGTTGTACGTGCGGCTTATAAGAACTTGACGTCATAAATGACAAGAACTTTATGCCAAAAACATAAAAAACCGCTATTTAAGCGGCATTTAATGAGAAAATGCTCTTGTCACCCGTCAGGAGTCTACCCTATAGTAAACCATCTGATCCGGCTCCTTCTACCTCGGTGTCCTTTTTTTGAATACACGGATATGGAAAAAAAACGCAAAGATCAGACTAAATTCATCAGCTTTGCCTTAGACGGACCCAATCAGTACAACGGTGGCGCTATTTTCATTGATCTGGTGGTTTTACTCCTTTTGACCGATTCCACGTGATTAAAGAAAGTAGCAAGGCCATCAAAACCATTGCCACTAACAGAGACCAAGGTGACTGAATCATCATGGCTGAATCCCAGGGAACATGAAGCTTCATCGCAAAATCCTCCTTTCCTTTGCTTTAGCAAATAACGAAAGCAAAAGAACAATTCCAGGAACAATTAAACATATGGGTAGTAATAAATATTTGGGGATGAGTTCAATTCCCACAAGTAAATGTTCTGAAAAATTGCTTGTCAACGTCAATCCGACTACATATCCGAAAATCGCCGTTATCCAGATGGCTTTATTATTTTTGGAAGCAAAAGTCAACTCACGTATGCATATGGCCGCAGCCAGCGCTTGCACGGTTCCTTTCATAAATATCGTGCAAATAAAGTAAATCGATCCGATCACCTCCAAATTCTCTAAAAAATCAGCGACACTTACCAGCCTCATTACAATAAATGCTGGTATAATCATTGCTTGAAATACATCCTCTCCTAAAGCAGTTATCGATAATACATCAAACAATATGATAAAAAAACCAGCGAATAAAGTAGCGCCTAGGCATACTCTTCCTAGTCTCTCCTTTTTGCTCAACGTAAACCAGAAAACGGCCATATCAATGCTTTCTCCATAAGATTGCATAATGCAGGTAGGCCAGATATTTTCCGCTACTCTTTGAAATCCTTCACCAAAAATAGGCGTCAAGTACTCGAAACGCAAGCTTTTTGAAACAATCAAAAGCATGGTTTCAAGTAGTATAAAAAGGATGAGTACGGGTAAAAGAATGCCTGAAACACGACACAAAACTTCCAATCCCGCTCTCGCGGTGTAAATGACCAGCACTAAAAACGTCGCTGTAAAAAACCATATTGGCGTCTCCGTAAGTATAGTAAGCGGTAATAAAAACTTGAGATCACCAACACAGCGGCCCAATTCATAAATAAAAAAAAGTGCGTAGATCCATGCAACAGGTGTTCCCGCCCACTTCCCTAAGTTTTGATAAGTGAACAAGAAGCGCAAGCATAGCAAGCAAAATCCCATAAAACCCAAGCGTACCCGCGATAATCATCATAGGAAAGCGCAAGAAACGGATAGGGCCGATCATAGATACCTTTCTCTAACATCATGCGTACTGCTTTCCCGAATATCTCGGTTGATGTATGTATACATTCATTAAAGAAATCTAACACGTCTAGTCGAACATTGTTAGAAGCAGTAAACGAGAAATTAATCATACTTAAACGATTCATCATATAAATGAAACTTAATGCATACGTATCATGAAATAGGGGTGGAGCGGCTAGATTCACATCACCTTCCGAATATCCCACTGGAACTGGAAAATTCTCTGTTTGAAAAAAATTTTTTATTTGGATTAACCTATTTTGTGAAATCTCCAAAGTTTCTTTAGCTAGAGAAATGATTTGCTTATCCTGAAGATGAAATAGGAAATAAATGAGAAAACATACCGCCATGCTTTCTTGGATATACACGCCCCAAAGGCCTCCAATTTCCGTACAGCTTCATTCGATATTCGTTAACTTTACTTGAGGTTTCTGAAATGCCATACACTTCCACCGCCAAAGAATGTTTTGGGAATAGTATTTTCATATCTGATTATTTTATACATTAAATAGTAGCTCCCGTATGGCTTTACTTGTATCAGGCTCAATATCCCGTATGGTTTAACCGCAAAACTTATATCAATTGAGAAGCCACTCCTGACAAGAGAGTGGCTAGAACTTCTCTTTATGAAAAAGCTTCAGCAATGGGTTCAACTACAGAGATCTTCGTAATATTTGGCTCATGTCAGACATACCTTGGCTTTTGTTATCCCCTAAATTGAAATGCAATCTCTATTACAAGCAGTTTAATCCAAAAAGAGGACGGAAATTGGTTCTCTTTCATTATTTTTTGTGCTTGTATGTCGTAATATTAATCTCGCCCGTATCAAGTTTTTTCAACTCATCATTAGACCACCCTTGCACTTTATTCTCTCCCCTACCTCCTAATACATTGATGTGATACTTCGTTTCCAGCAACTTCTGTACGCGCTCCATCTCTTTAGCCGGTACATTCGCAACGGTGTACTTTGTGCCGTGAAGTTCGCCCAGCAGCACCCCGATCGATTCGGCAGCTGTGCTCGTATTCGGCTGAATACGCACACTACCGTAGGCGATCGCCGAGGCGCCTACGTTCTTGCCAGCCATCAAGACATTATCGTAGCCCTTTAGCACGAAACTTCGAAGAGGTATACCGTATTTGTCAGGACGGCCCATCTCGACCCCCCATTTGTTAACCGTAGTACCTTGCAAGTCTATCGGGTATCCGCCGATGCTAACGTTATCGTCGAACATCCGACCAGATAACAAATCCGACGCCTGAAGCGTATACTCAGTCTCATAATGATTGTATTCACGAATGTACAGATAAGGAGGAAAGCCATTCAGTTCAGCATTCTCCCAACCGGGGAGATTCTTACGAAAATGCTCTAAGATGTACGGGATCTCTTTTTGGCCAAGAGCAATCGCCTGATTAACGGATTCATTATCCGACGGATTGACGTCAAAAATAAGCAAACCGTTAATGAGCACGTCTCCATTCAACTGATTGATCGCATTGAAGCCTCGTAAAAAAAGTCGATCGCTTGTTGGTTTAAAAGCTTTCGTCACAGCGTCGAATGAGAGTGCATAGTTATCCGTCAAATAAGCCGTACCGAATTTTTTCCTCCGCTCATCTTTTTTCATCGAGTTAAACACTGCGAGCCATTTCTTCCAGTTTACATGCTTGAATTTCATCATGTAACTTGAGCCCATATATTCAATATTCGATTGTCCGTATAATTTTTCAAGTCCAGGTGCTCTTGTCACATTTAACTGTCCTACTAAAGCAGCGTAATCTGTATTCTCAACCCATGTCGAAGCTGTAATATGGTGTTGTACGCCATCGCTTGCAGTGTAAGTGAGAGCGGATATATGTTCGTTCCCGTCTGCAACGTAAACCTTACTCACTTGACCAACTCGAACTGCCTGCGTAACGGGAATACCCTTGACCAGTTTCTCCATATAGTGCTGAAAATCGTGGATCTTTCTTATTTGTCCGTTCTTATAACTGTCGAACAATTCCTTTACCTGGCCCTGGACGAGTGACTTTCGATGGGCGTCCGTTGGCGCGTCGAGGAACAGCATTTCTCCTTGCAACACTTGCCCGCCAAATGCTGGCCTGGGATCCAGAATACAAACGCGCAAACCTTCATCAGCAGCCGCTCTTGCCAAATAAAGTCCTTCTAGCTCGCTCCCAATCAGCACAACATCCGCTTGTTCCTGCACCAGCTTTTTCTCCTCGGAAATGGGAGTGCTAACCGACTGCGATTGGGGAGGGCCGGTACGTTCGGAATTTTGACTCCTCATTTCCCTCATACTGTCAGGCTGCTCGGAAAGTGTATGCGTGCATGCCGACAGGATCAAGAAGATAGTAATTGCAGAAAAGGAATTAGCGATAGGCTTATTTGGACTCATCCGGTACCTCCTTTTAATCGTGATGAAAACGCCAACAACAACATAAATAGAGTAGCCGTGTAACAGCTACTCTATTCTGAAAAAATTTAAGACAATTCGTAAAAGAAAAAATTCAAAAAGTTACATTGAAGAAACAACAAAAAATGTGCCAAAAGCAAAGCGGCGGATATATCGAAAGAGCTTAACCTCGAAAAAACAATACAATCGAAATGACAAAAATGACCCTGCGGATTCGTGATCCGCAGGGTCATTTTTGTCATTCGTTTGTTTGTCGGGATGCAAGTAAAAGTTTCTTTATCTCTATAAGCTCGCCTTCGATCCGGTGAAGGTGGCTCTGCATATCGTCGATCTCTTGTTCAGCTTTGTAGTTGATTGCAAAATCAATAATTGATTCGTGCTTATCCCGAGCGGTTTGGCGGTTTTGGCTCATCATAATTACTGGTGCCTGGAACGCTGCAATAAAAGATAAACATAGGTTAAGAAGTATAAAGGGTGGTTCATCAAAATGAACCTTTGTAAAAGGTAGTGCATTCCAGAGAATCCAGACAATTAGAAAAATTGCAAAGTAAATGATAAATCTCCAGCTTCCGCCGAACGATGCGATGCGATCCGCAATTCGGTCCGACCAACTTGTTTTTCTTTGATAAGCCTCATCTAAGTGAGACAAGATACTCTTTTCGTAGTTATCCACTAATCTGTCAATGCGGTGTGTATTTTCCTTATTTAACTCAATATCAAAGCCCTGAATTTGAGCAGCCTTCTTAAATTGTATCTTTTTATGGAAAAAATTCATCTTGGACATGTTGACTACCTCCTTTTATAAGGCAGTCAGATCCAACTTAGCCCGTAAGAGAGGAGTTAGAACCATACTCTGTTACGGTATTTAGTTTTAACCTGACTGCCAATATACTTGTTGGTTCTGGCTCTGGTTCAGACAAACCTCGACTACCCATAAAATGGCTCAACCCCTCTCCTTTTATCATTGTGTTCTCCAGTATTTTACTCCTCGTACTGAAGCTATGCCACTGCAAACACCCAAATCCTTGCAAATAAAAATGCCCCTCAACTCAACTGAAGGACATAGATCTGCCTACTAAATAAGCATGCAAATATCCGGAATCCTCCAAGTCGTAAAGGAGCCTCACTTAACGAGGACCTCTTCTTTTTTCCTAGATCATCATACTGCTGCCAAAATGATCTGTCAACGAAAAATATACCAATTTTTTATATATTCAAATCCCCATCTCAACGCTACTGGCATGTATGAGAATAACCACTTTTAACAGTTGAACTCAAAGCTACCTGAGTCTGCGGTACAGTTCCCTTAACTCCATATTCCAGTGATGGGCTGCACGGACGCGGATTTACCCGTATAAGGAATATTATACATATCTTCTATAGTACGAAGGACATTCAAATGTGTGATTGGTTGGTCATAATGAGCTGCTTTCACCATGGAACCCACAAATATTGTAGGTATGTGGTTATTCTTCGATGAGTCGTCTTCATCCCATGTCAAAATCAATAGACTGTTATGGGCTTTTGCCCATTGTACATACGGCTCAATATGAAGCTTTAGCCAATTATCCGCGGTTTGGATTGTACCATCATGCATATCGTTATCCATATTGGGAATTACAAAAGAGACTGTAGGTAGTTTGCTAAAATCATCGGTCGGAAAACTCGAGAGTGGCATGTTTAATTTTGATGGAACATTGCTGAAATTAACCCAGGGACTATGCTTTCTTCCATATTGGCGATAGGTACATACCGTTGCACCAATAGATGGCAGGTCCTCAGAATAACCGCTAAACGTTAAGTTCGCCTTTAATAATTCGCTCGCCAGATTATCCGTTTTAAAAATATGTCCGCAAGAATCATCTTTTACACCTTGATCAGCCCCAGAAAAAAGGATTAAATAATTGGGTTGGCTCGGATGTGTATTGGCATAAGACTGAGTGAAAAAAGCGCCTTGCTCGGCTAAAGAATTCATAAAAGGCGCCGACTTGTTACCAATAATCTTCTCATATGAGTGGTTCTCCTCAACGACAATAACAACGTGATCTGGCTTGGGAGAAGAACCTAGTTGCGGCTTTGCTGTAATCTGAGGTGTAGCAATAGGATTGTTTTGTACCGGTGGTTGCTTTTGCACAGGAGCGGTTTCATAATTTGCCGTTTGCTTCGTTTCTTGGGGAGTAGACGTAGCAACTGGGTACTCCCGGTTTACAGGCGTTGGCCCCTTTGTAATTTCAGAATCTTTTGGGGAGCAAGCAGTCAATAGTAAAACCAATGCTGTTGTCATCCACACTGATTTCTTCACTTTTATCATGCCCTTCACTAATGTAATTCGTTTTAATCAAGGTTTACCTTGCGGTGACACCTTATTCTAAGGATAAAATAAATAAATTAAAACTCAATGAGAAACTATAGTATTAATCATATAAATTAAAACAGAAACGTCAATCTTGACGCATTCATATAAAAGAGTTTTTATGAACCCTCTTCTAACTTATCATTTTTCTCGCAACGCAAGGTTTCTCCAAGCTTCAACATTTTCAAGTTAGCCTGTGGCAAGCCCAATCTTCTCCATTCCGACGCTAGTCGCTCCAGTGCTTCTTTAGGCGTATCATCGGCTAATTTAAACGCTCCATAATGCATAGGAATGAATGATTTCGCATTTAAGTCAAGAAAGGCTTTAACTGCTTCTTCTGGACTTATATGATCTAAATGGTTGAACCATTCTGGTTTATAAGCACCGATCGGGAGCAAAGCATAATCAATGTTAAATCGTTTGCCGATCTCCCGAAACCCTCGAAAATACCCGGAATCTCCGGCAAAATATATCGCAATCGTATCATTGAGGCCACTGACACGTTTCTTTATCATCCATCCCCCCCAATGTGAAGTATTTCTGTCCCACAGAGTCCGCTTAGTCCAGTGCTGGGCAGGAACGAAAACCAATTCCACATCACCCATTTTATGCTGATCCCACCAGCTAAATTGTTCGACCCGTTCGATCCCCTTTTTTTGAAACAAGGATTGAAGACCTACCGGTACAAGAAAAAGAGGATTGCCAGTAAGTTGTTGAAGTGAGGAGAAATGTAGATGATCATAATGGCCATGTGAAATGAGCACGATATCGACATCAGGCATATCCGATAGTTCAATACCTGGCTGTGTAAAACGCTGCTGCAGCCCCATGAAGTTAGCCCAAACGGGATCGGTAACAATGTTAATTCCTTCCATTTGAATCAAAAAAGTCGAATGTCCGATCCAGCTAATCGTAGTTTCCGTGCGGTTTGTATGTAAAAATAGTTTCTCTATGCGATCAACATGGCGCATTCGTGAAGCAAGATGCTCTCTTTTCCCTCTTCTATTCAATCTCCCCCTTGTCCATTTTACAAAATCAGGACACGTTTTCTTGTTTTTTATATTATCCAGATTAAAGTAACGCTTCTTAGCTTTAAATTTCATGCTACGCTTACCTCGCTTCTTAGCTTTAAACCTACCTTGAAGTTTATGCCCATAATTTTACCGTTTCGGGTTCAAATCATACGCTAACGCTTACTTGCTTTAACAATGCTGTAACTCTGTACCAATTGGCCAAATATCAGATCGTCACCATTTCAATCACACTGCTTGTCCTAATATCACCTGGGCTTGAGGAATGTGGTGATCTAGAATTGGAAATGGTAAAAGTAATAAATAAAGCAGCTCCTCCCTCATCCAAAGGCGGGCTGCTTCTGTTCTATTAACTTCACCATACGTTTCGCATGCGAAATAGTGGACAAGTTTTGCATTTCTCCATGTCAAAATAGTAGACGAAAACCGACGTCCCTTACTGTTGTTACTAGAAGCAGATGCTATCCTTGGACAACAAAAGAGGAACAGTTGCCGAGACAATCTCACTAGAGATAAAATGAGACTTTCGAAATCATCCTCTCCAATAAACGATCCCATAAACTCAATTCATCAAAATAAGTATCAGGGATACGCTTTGATATCCGAAAATCATCCTGTAACTTGTTCTGAATCTCATCTATAATTGGTCCATCATAAATCGAGCACACCGATTCATTATTAAGATAAAAGGTGCGACTATCAAAATTAGGAGTACCCGTCATCACATACTTTCCATCAACGCTAAAAACCTTTCCGTGAAAAAAACCATTCTGATATAAATAAATTTCCGCTCCACGTTTCAAGAGTTCTCTTAAGTATGGATATGCAGCTTGTTTTATCAAAGGAAAATCACTATTAAGCGGAATTAAAATTTTTAAAGAAACACCTCGTTTTCTTGCCTCAAGCAGTTCATCCTCAATTTTCTTTCCAGGAATGAAATAAGGTGAAGCAATCACGATCGAATGACTTGCCTTCATTATCCAGTCTTGATATCGCTCCGCCAATCCTTTTCCGTCCGTAAATAAATATTCATACCGTGTATTTCCACTCCTAAGGAAGCTAGTATGAACAGGAAAATTGTCACCCGTGTTATCTTTCCAATCAAGCAAAAATTGTCTTTCCATTTCTTGAGCACCGTCTCCTCGGATACGAAAATGACAATCTTCCCAACGCCCCATTCGCTTATCTTGATTTAAATGTTCCTTTCCCATATTAAAACCGCCAATATATGCGGTCGACCTGTCAATCACAATAATCCGGCGATGGTTCCGATTTTGTAATGTATAGAAGATATGAGGAAACGTAGGCTTTCCGCTAAACGAGATTTGCACTCCAGCCTTTCGTAATCTTTCTAGCGTCGATTTCTTAAACAGAAAGCTTCCCATTCGATCTGTCGATAACTTGACTTCGACACCTTGTTTTGCCTTATCCTCCAATAAACCAAGAAATTTATTACTAATTTCATCATTTCGGATGATAAAAAAATGTATATAAATGTACTCTTTCGATTTTTGAATATCGGAAAAGAGAGCATCATAAAATTCTTGCCCCTCGTTATACATCTGAAAATCGGCATAGTGGTAAGGACTTTGTTGTGGTACAGCAGCTTCTTTTACGCCTTTTTCTATGTCTAGATAAACCCATCCTATTAATAAAAATAGTAACAAAAGAGCAAATAATACCTTTTTCACACAAGGGTTCTCCTTTTTATAGTTACTTTTATCAGGGATAGGCATTTTTATACAGTACAATTTCGATTATTACAAACGAAAGTGGCATTTAAAACGTTTGAGGTTAAGGCACTATGGAAACCCGTGATAATAGATTAAGCTACCCAGGAATAGCGATTTTGCTCATACCAGATCGCAGCATGATTACAACGGATCACGCGAACCCTGAACGTGCGACAGAGGGGGTAATGCGGCAGATGGCAAAATGTTGGGTCTCTAGAACATGATGGGTTTCTGTCCTTGTCACCCGACAAATAATTAATTTTATTTTATACCTTGGCAAAAAAGCCACTTTTAAATTAAGTGGCTTCCATCTGTTCCAATATGCTACCGACTTTCGCTTCTCAATTCTCCACTAGTCAGATGGCTAACAAGTATCGCCAATGGACAAATACTGATCTAGTTTTTCACGAAGAAAGCTTTTGCTTTGCAATCCAACCATGGTTTCTACAACATAACCATCTTTAAAAATCATCAATGTTGGAATACTTTTTACTCCATAGGTTGAAGCGATCTCCGATTCCTCATCAATATTTATTTTTGCAACGGAAGCCGAATGTTTCATCTCTCCAGCCAATTCTTCAACGATAGGCAGCTGACTCTGACATGGCCCACACCAAGTTGCATAAAAGTCAACGAGTGTAACACCATGTTCAACTTGACTGCGAAAAGTTTCATTAGTTAATGTCAAAGTGTCCATTTAGTTTTTCTCCTTTATGCTTTGCTAATATTTTATCTCTAATTTAGACTTAAGGGCTGATATTAGAAGTGTAGCAATATGTATTTTCATTATCTTCGAACACCAGACTTTTTCTGCTAATAAATAAACAGTAACAAGACTACAAAAAATCACATCAAACTATACTGACGCAAGATATTTATCGTTTCCGTTTCAACTTCATACATAATTTTTTCAAGCTCACTAATCAAATACTCGTCCCTTTTGCCGAGAGCTAGTACAACTTCTTGTTCTACGTAGCAGTTATTTATTGCAGAGTAGACCTCTCTAAAGTTTTTTCGTCCGCAGGTTTCCTCGAGAAGTATCCTCCGTCTCGGTCAAGTTTGGATTCGACGATACCTGCACGAGTCAACTCTTGCATCACTCGACGAATTATACGAATTCAATGTATTTACCTTAGTTACTTTTAGCTCTTCTAGATTTTTTATACATCTTCGAATCAAATAACTGTTCAGCTAATATTACGGGTCAGTGCCCTTTGGTTCAAACGAATCGGGAACTCCGGGTTTTCTTTAGAAATCCAGCAAAGAGGGTGTCTGAAGCCATGTTCATGGCTTTTGGGACACCCTCGTGCGAAATATTGTTGAATCCCGTCACATCCAATCTTTTACTTGGATGTCCCTGATCGATCGTACAATCATTTCCGCGTTTGAAAGATCCTGATTTCCGGAGTTCGGGTTCTGAAACCCTATGCACTTCATTCCAGCAGCATGAGCGGCCTTCACGCCATGGGCCGAGTCCTCAATCACTAGGCAATGCTCGGGGGAAACGCCAAGCAAGCTAGCTGCCTTCAAAAAAATATCCGGATCAGGTTTGCCCTTCTCTACTTCATAGCCGCTAATGATACAGTCAAAATGGGAAGCAATTCCGAGTTTATCCAGTACTGCTTCAATAAAGACACGGGACGACGAAGAAGCAAGTCCAATATGAATATGATGATCCGATATAGATTGAATCAAATCTACGATACCGTCAATAGCAAAAGCATCTGCCTCCCTCAGTAGGGAGATCTTATGGTTCAACTGCATACTAAGCAGCTCCGAAAGCGAAGTATTCAAGCCATATTTTAAGATTATTTGGGATAGCATATCCGGGTCTCTCATTCCTACATAGACCTCGAGATCTGCAACGCTCATTTCAATCCCAAACGTCTTCATAAGAAGCTGATCAGAACGGAAATGAAGTGGCTCACTGTCGATAATAACTCCATCCATATCGAATAAAACGGCTTTCAGCATCAAGTCATTCCTCGCCTTATACATAGTCTAGTTATAGTTCTGACTTCAATTTAGCATTAATCAAAATAAAGGATATTTATTCAAATATTTTAGATTCACTTTAATCACCAATAGAAATGTGATCATAGAGTTCTCCGATTTTGTCATTCAACTCATTCAATCGAACAAATCGGTCTGTCCGGAAACACTCCCTATGATGATTCATAAAGAGCATGGTTGGGACTGAAAAGACTAAGAACTTACCTGCTACTTCTTCGTTCTGTTCAGCATTAATGTGCCCCAATTGAATATTAGGATATTTCATTAGTAAGTTTTGCAATTTCGGTAGTAGCGCATGGCACACCGAACATTCCGGCCTGGATATATATAAGAAACTTAGCTTATTCTTATCAAGAAATGTTTCTATCTCATCCATCGAGATCAATTCATACGCTTCTTTCATACTGTCACCTCCAGACGCCTGCTTGATCTCCTACTCTCAATTTGCGATTTTACGGTTTTTACTGAACGGTTATGATTGTTTTATCATTCCCTTCATTTGCCAAAACAATTTCGTGATATTGAATTGGGAGATGTTATTCCATAATTGTCTATTCAAAAAATAACCTTAAACTCCCTTACCATATCTGATACAGGAATTTAAGGTTTAGTTGCTATTGACCATAATCTGATATCCTTTATTTCTATACGAAAGCGCCTGCTGCCCCATTACCTTCCACGTTTCGATAAATTGATCTTTATCAATGGCTTCATTCTTTTTCCCTGTTGCCGGGTTATTAATGTATACTTTAGTTTCATCATAGCCTACAAGTAATACAGTATGCTCGGCAAAAGTCGTTCGGATCGAACCACTTGGAGACTCCCAAGTAACCCACGTATCAGGGATTGTAAAATCAATTGTGCTCCAGACGATAACAGGATATCCAGCAGCTAATTGCAGTTCAAGCTCGTCAAAAGAACGGCCTGTCAGATCAATCGCTTCGGGAACATATGATTTCAATAGTGGCAATAGTCCTGCGTGATAAATGCCAAAACCTCTGGTTTTCCCCGTAACTTCACCAACGAACCCGACATTAGGGTCACCCCATGACAATATTTTACCGTTATCATACTGGAGCGGACTCGAGTCTTTCGGCATCTCATATGCAAGATCAATCTTTGATTTATTCAAGCCGAGGTATTGCAATAACATCGCAAGGCTAGTTACTTCACAGCCATCCAGGAGTTCAGGATATTGTTTTATTACAGGCGCATTCAATAATACTGAAATTGGCATGACCTTTGGAGCAAGGGGTGTGCTCGGTACAACCATCTTAGATCTTTTAAATTCGGAAATGGATGGAGCTTCGACGAAACTAACAGTGCTTGTATACTTATTGAATAACAGCAAAGCAAGCAAACCATTTGTTAAAGTCAAAACGACTAGCAAATTTAAGACGAGCGTTACCTTCATACCTTTCCAAAGAATCAACAATTACACATCACTCGTTTCGTCTTAGAATCAGGTGCATTTCTAACGTTATAGCCCGAATTAGGGCTTTTGATGAGTGCTCTCTCTTTTGATTATTTTGCGATTGCCCTGCTATTGATCGCAATTTTATAATATATTATATAACTAGTTAACTGGTTATATCAATAACCATAATTTTATTTTTACATTTGCTGTTCAATGAAAATAGAGTAGGGGAATTTATCATTTTTTTATGATACAAGTTTCCCTACATAAAAAAATAAAAGCCTGATTTCTCAAGCTTTTTCGCTTAGGTTTATGTAGGCCCTTTTGTGTCATTGGACATTGCTGCAGTGTTAGCATGTGTTAATTTCCGTTCTTTCTAAGTCCCGGAATATCCCTGTACGCTCAGACCGCGAACTCACCACTCCGATCGGCTGCGTAAAGAAAGTGCTTCGTTCGTTCCTTTGCTGAATTAATGCTACCGTTTCTTTAGTAGCTTGAATATTATCGGTAACAACCGCATCAAAATCCAACTCGGGCACCCTGCGATCCACAAGCACAAATGTCGTTTTTTCTTTAGCCTTCCAACCACAAACGAGCTGTACCTATTATAACAAAGAGAGCACCAACTTAGGTGTGGTGCCCTGATCTGCCTGAACCTGGATTTTGTTAGTTGCTGACTAAGGATTGTGGGGTGAAGTCCCTTTCCAAACTTGATCTATTCGATTGAGTGTTGCCTGCTGCAGCCCTCCGAGCCTCCACAGGGCAATCTTGCCAATTCCTGCTTTCCTTGCTGCCTCAGCCCATTGTGTCAGGGTACCCTGATCTGCAAACCAAACTGTATGCTTTACCTTGCTGTCATCCAAATAAGTAAAATAAACACTTCCGCTTGCTGGATCCCGCTGAGGGACTTGTGTACTCCGCCGTGTCAATTCGGCTGCTTGTTCTTCAGTAAGAGCTTTGGCTTTCCCCGTTTCCGGCCAATCAAATCCGCCTGCAGACAAAGCAATGAAGTGCTTTCCGGGCAGCATAGACAGCTTTTTGCTAGTCTTCGTGATAAATGAATAGTCTGCTTTCGGTCCCGGACCGCTGTGCCCACCGTAAAGATTGTAAGCCATCATCACATAATCCGGGCCATCAGGAAATGTTAGTCCTTCAATTTTCGCCTTAGACTCTAATACGATACGGAGCTTTTTGCCCATCTGGTGAAGCCGTTGATAAAGTTCGGAATAAAAGACACTGACATGCTCCCAATCATTTTCATTCACGTTCTCATAATCAATTTCTATTCCTTGAACTTGATGGGTTTTCATCAATTCCACAATATCATCGATATGTCGGTTCCGCGCCTCCTTGGTTGCGAGCAGCCTGTTCAATAAAGCAGGGTCTTTCTGGACTGTGGATCCATCCTTCTTAATACGGTCATTCACAATCGTGAGATATACGGGAACAGAATGATAATATCCGGATGCGTCCATCACGTGAGGCAAAGCTTCGTATGTTTGCTTAGTCAAAAATAACTGATCCGCCTCGTCGAAATAAACGCCAAACATCTGAATACTGGAGAGGCTTTCCGTAACAACTTTCAAATCATCCAATCCTGGTTGCCACTGCCAGTCCGTAACCCATGCCGTCAACTCCGGGTTGATGTCTTGCAGTGGTTTCCTTGTGCTATCCCGTAGATACCAAACAGTCGCGAGAATGAAGATGATACCTATCATGATTATGAAAAGCATGACTGTCCTCGAAGGCAAACTTTTCCGTTTCACTTCAGGCATCTCCTTTTAGAAAGTATCGATCGCCCAGTCTATAGCACTGTTTACAGCGTTATCGATGCTATGAATCACTTTCTGTATGCCACTGAGTTTATTGGTGAATACAAAGCTGGATTGGCCCGTTTTTTCATCCTTCTTTATCACTTGAACATCTTCAAATACACCGTCATAAATATCATCTTTCTTATTAACCTTGCTGTACTGCGACTCAAGAGCGATACTTCCACGGCTGATGGAATCGTCAATCACCAGATGATCGATAAGCGAAGATTTATCTACAGAAATATTCATACTATTTTCATCTACGTTTATTTCAATCTCTCTAGTCCCTTTAATGTTCGTTGGATAAGCTTCGTCTTCGGCAGGATTCCTTGCGCTAATTTGTTCCTTTGAGTACACAGTGGCTTTACTATAAGCCAGATCCTCCGCTTTCCAACTTATATCCTGGAGCTTGCGCATCTCTATTTGCTCAACCGCCTGGCCAGGCTTTTTTTGTTCCACATAGATGGTATTATTGTCGAGTGTAATCCGAACAAACGAATCTTTTTTCTGATCATAGCGGACATAAATGCTCTGTTTCCCTACCACGTTACCAGACAACTTTGTGTGTACCGTCGCCTTGTTAAGATCTCCGCTATCGTTTAGAACCACAAGCCCTGCCTGAGCCGGAGGCGAGGTAAGTACAATACGATTATTCGTGAATTGAGCCGCTCCATTGATTGCTGTCCATTTCTGCGAAAATCGTTTATCCCCATTTAAAAATGCTACCTGTTGTCCGGTATCCTTCTGAATCTTCATCAACAAATGGTTGGTGTACCAAAAAGGTGCAACCTGAACCCTGGTCAGATTGTACGGGTCCTCAGCGTCCCCATTAAAAACATTTCCTTCACGGTTGAAATGTAATTGAAACAGTCGGTGAATGTTAGTCGAATTCACATCCTCGACCAACTTATTCATGCCGCTGTACAACGTATTAGCATGCATGATCATATAGGTTTTCGGAACGAACCCTAACTCTTTGCTGTAGTTTTCTTGCATAAGCTCGTAATCCTTGTTGATCCGCGCCTCCATCTGATTCCGGTCTTCCAGAGGTATCATATTTTCATCACGGATAAAGTCCATTAAATAATGGTTGTAATACTCCAGATTTTGTACAGTAGCTAGTTCACTTTCATCCTTTACGCCAATGTAGTTGCCGTCCTTGTCGAATAAATTGATATAGGAAAGCCGATATCCATTGGTACCCATCTCCCAATGTCCGCTATCCATCATGGTGTGCATTTCCTTAGGTTGTACGAATTTATTCTCGCTGTTATTCATTTTGTTGGCATAAGAGAGGAAGGTCGCTTTCAGATTATACTTTTCAAGAAGCGGTTGTGTGAACAAGGCGGAGTCATTACGGCCATCTTCAAAAGATAGGAACAACGCTTTGTCCGGCAAAGGTTTCCCTGATGAATAATAATCCAGTATATCCTGCTGTGAAATTGTTTTGTATCCCTGATCATGAAGTACCTTTAATTCTTCATCCAGTAGATTTTTATCAACCAGCTTCGGCGTCCCGCTTCGCCCTACCCCAAAGTAGGATAAAGCGATAAACCCCTTTTTATTGCTCCACGCTGCCTTGTCCGGTTCCTTATAATAATCGACAACAAAAAATTCACGATAGAGTATCGTTCCGACCAACAACAATATAGCAAACTGTATGATCGTTTTTATCAATTTCGTGCGATTTTTTCTGTGATAATAAAGAGTGGAGCTACGTCTTTTCCTTGTCATTTTCACTATCTTCACTCCAAAATTCTTTAAGAAATATTACCTTTAGAAAGGTAGCCGCAGGTTTCTCAATTTCTTTTTCCGTGACGCTTTCTTCTTCTTGGCTTCTATATCCTGCGGTGTCTCCCTAGTGCCCCATTCAGATTTCCAGAAGGTCACCCAGGCCACAGGCATTTGCCACAACAATACGAACTCGTAGAAAAGACAGAATACGAGACCGTATATCCACAGTTTGCTTTGTCTGAAGAACATATGAGCCAAACTCATCAACATAGCCATCATTAACAGCCCGACCAAAAATGTGCTTGGGAATAAACCATACATGAGCGGAACATAAATCAGATTATATAATACGATAACCGGCGCAGCTATTGGAACGATTATACCGATATAGAAAAAGAGGGACATAAAAGGTTCCTTAAGCCATATAAAGGCGCCAGCGCGAAGGGACTCCCGCAGCCAGGATCGTTTCCAACGCATCTGCTGTTTGAGAAATACCCGCATGTCTGACGGAACAATGGTCGAACAGATAGCTGAATCCTGGTAGCTGGTTCGGTGTGTTCTCAGAATAAAGTTCGTCATCGCTCGATCGTCGCCAAATGTTGCGGGCTGTCCAAGAAACTTTTGATTCAGCCAATCCTTTTCATGCTTGAGAACTAGTTCTTTCCGATAGCACGATAACGGTCCAGACAGACAAGTTACGCTGTCAAACCAGGCTTCCGCAGCTTTAATGATACGGAATGCGATATAATAACGCACAGTCTGGAGTTTGGTAATATAATTGGTATACTTATTCTCTACGTCAGTACGTCCTGCAACGCCGCCCATCTGCGGGTCCTGGAAAGGCTGCACCAAATGACGGATTGCCGTAGGTTCAAGAAAGCTGTCGGAATCAACGAATACCACCAGATCATGCTTAGCCATCTGCACGCCTTTTATCAAGGCTTCCCGCTTGCCGCCATTTTCAGGAAGGACAGTCCAGCGTAACCGCTGTTTGGCCGAATAGCGCTCAGCTTCGTTATGGATTCTCTCCACAACTTTTTCAATTTGTTGCACGGATTGATCAGTAGACCTGTCATCTACAACGATAACTTCAAGCTTGTCCAGCGGATAATTCTGATTCATACAGCTGATGACCGTTCTGTGAATCCACTGTTCCTCGTTGAAACAAGGAATAATAATACTGACCCCTGGCGTATAATTGGGATTGACCGGCACGTTCCTATAGAGTGAGCCGAATAAATAGCGGGTTAATAAGAATATCGCCGCAGCAATACTGTATAAATAAAGGTACTTATTATATTTAAAATAGATGAAGCTTTCCATCCGCATCAGAATAATAAAGAGAGATGACGCGAACAGCATAAAGCTGGCCGTATAAATCGATGTTCCCCAACGTTTACGTTTAATATATTCAGTGAGGGGCTGGATAAATTGAACTCCGATCATCCAGCGCTCTTCTTCACCGTCTTGTCGGGTGAAGATTCTGACCACATTGGCTTTCGTCTTCACCTTCGACTCGAAACCCTCCGGCATCGTGCCCGGCGGTATTTCAAAACGAATATTTACTTTCCCCCCCATTGTAAAAGGGTTCTCCGCACTTTCCAGTTCAACGAGCATTCCCGTTACAGAGACGTCTATCGCTCTGGATTTAATAAAATCCTTTTTCGAGGCTCCATCCATGGAAACCATTACGTCAAAATCCGCTAAATACCGCAGTCCGTACAATCTTAATTGATTAGAGTATTCATCTTCGTCGACTGTATCAGATATCCTCCTGCGATCAACCTTAACGCGGATTTGTTCGGGATCCGGCACCTCTGACAATACGCGTCTGTCCGCTTTCGGGACTGTGAGGACTTCTTCGATCGACTTCTTCCTTCTTTTCCACACGTTGCCCCCCCTCCAGTCTGTATATTATAGGCTCCAGTAATGGAAGCCTTTTGATTCCAATTCAGTTCTGTCATAAACGCTTTTAATGTCAACAAGAACTTTAGTTTGATCGGTATTATAGAAGTTCTCCATATCGGATACGCTCAATTCCGTAAATTGACGATGAGGGACAGCGACAACTGCCATGTTAAGATTCTTCAATTCCGACTTCGTTGATAGTTTGATCCCGTACTCCTCCATGACTTCTTTGGGCGATGCATAAGGATCAGCCACTAGCGGATCTAGCCCATATTCCTTAAGTTCAGAGATAATATCCGTAACTTTCGTATTGCGAATATCGGAACAATTCTCCTTATAGGTTAAACCAAGTATGGCAATTTTCGCTTTTTTAGGATCCATATTCAGTTTAATTAACAATTTGATGATTTGTTGAGCTACGTATTTGCCCATGCCGTCGTTGATATGTCTGCCTGCGAGAATAATCTTGGACTGATATCCCGTATCCTGGGCTTTATAGGTTAAATAATAGGGGTCAATTCCGATACAATGCCCGCCTACTAGACCAGGGCTGAAAGGTAGAAAGTTCCACTTGGTTTGGGCCGCTTTCAATACGGACTTCGTATCAATTCCCATCTGATGGAACAGCATCGACAGCTCGTTCATAAAGGCGATATTGATATCCCTTTGCGCATTCTCTATGACTTTAGCGGCTTCCGCCACCTTGATACTTTCCGCTTTGTATACACCTGCTTCAATAACCAATTCATAAACCTTGGAGATCGTATGTAGTGACTCCTCATCCATACCGGAGACAATCTTGACAATATTCTCAAGCTTATGCACCTGATCTCCCGGATTAATTCGTTCTGGTGAATAGCCTACTTTGAAATCAACGCCGCATGTCAGACCGGATTCCCGCTCCAGAACAGGGACGCATACTTCTTCCGTTACCCCGGGATACACCGTTGATTCAAATACGACGATAGCCCCCTTGGTCAATCTTTTCCCGATTATGCTGCTGGCGTTTATAACATAATTCAAGTCCGGCACATTGCCGCTTTGAATAGGAGTGGGAACAGCTACAATGAAGAACTGCACATCCTCCAGTTTCTCCGGGTCGGACGTAAAATCAATGGTGCTGTTCACAATTGCCTCTCTGCCTACATCGCCGGTTGCGTCAATACCATTTAGATAGCCTTCCACTTTCTTCGTATTCAGGTCAAATCCGATCACATCTGTTTTTTTCGAAAAAGCAATCGCTAACGGTAAACCGACATAGCCGAGTCCGACGACAGCTATTGGGGATTGCCGATTGACAATGCGATCATAAATTCCCATATTACTCCACATGCCATTTCCTCCGTTGTCTATTGTTTCAGTCCGATCATGTCCGCTAATTTCCTAAAGGTATAGCCTTGTTCTTTCAATCCTTTAATAATCCCTGGTAAAGCCTCGGTGGTGTGTTTATCATCTAGCATATGGAGTAAAATTACACTTCCAGGGTGAACCTGGTCCATGACCGTCTTCGTAATTTCATCCGAACTTACATTACTATCCCAGTCTCTTGGATCGACATCGAATATAGCTATAGTTCCGTATCCCGTAGCCGCAACCACTTTACTTGTTGGATCATCATTCTCACCGGTTGGGGGTCTAAACAACATCGTAGGCTGCTGTTGAATCGCTTCCGTGATCACCTGATGCGCTTTAACGATCTCATTCTGCAACTCATCCGGCGTAAGAGTAGTAATTACTCGATGACTGTATGTGTGATTAGCTACTTCATGTCCATCCTCAACCATGGCCCTTGCCAGATTTGGATTCCTTTCAACACCATTTGCTCTCAGGAAAAAGGTAGCTTTGACATCGTTCTCCTTCAAGGAATCCAAAATTTTCGTGATTGTTCTGTCACTTCCATAGTCGTCAAAAGTTAAAGCAACTTCCTTCTTATCCGTTGGAACATTGAAGGTCAACTTGTAGTTGGCGTTTTTATAATCGGGGTTTAACTTTGCAGCGTCATAACCCGGGATTTGCTCCAACGGTTTACGGACGCCCCCATTCTTTACCAGCTCATCCAGGGTAACAAACTTATATCCAATTTCATCTGCATCCTTCGCAATATAAGAAATAACAGATATCATCTCGGGACTAATGTCTTCATGCAAGGAAATAATAGCGCCTCGGGTCATATATTTCTCCACGACGGATCCCTTAGCAGCCGCTTCTTTGATCTCCCGATCCTGCGGATTGATGTTGTATTTCACGACCCCCTCCATCCCTAACTGAGCTGCAATAAGACGAAGGTCATCGTTGTACTCGCCGGATTTTGTCCTCACATACTTGGGGGTGACGCCGGTCTTCTCTTTAATCACTTTATTCGTCAGCTGAATCTCCTTATAGATCTGCTCGTAGCTGAGATTCTGCACATTGACTTGATTTAAGGTGTTGTTCTCTATCTCATGACCCCTAGCTAAAATTTCCTTAGCGATGTCAGGCTCTTCCGCCACTCTCTCCCCGGGTAAAAAAAACGTAGCCTTGATATGATGAGCATCCAATTCATCCAAAAGCTGCTCCATGGATTTACGATCGCCCATACCATTAAAGGTTATCGCCAATTCCTTACGGGCGGTGTATACATCCGAGATCGCTCTGCTCATCTCCCCCGAATACCGTTCAATCTTTGGAGCGGCCGACTTTGACACTTTCTCTGAGCTCGGAGCTTGATCGAAGTGTAAAGCACATCCCGATAAAGAGATCACACAAAATAATACGGTAGAAACCGCTATGAAATTCTTATATTCACGACACTTAACCAAGACTATTTTCCTACCTTTTTTTAAAAAAATTTATAGTTATCGCCTATTATATAGGACTACTTTCTCATTACAAGTAATTATTTGTGAATTTTAGCGGAAAATGTAGAAATTTGAGATAATTAAATACTTGAAGATTCGGAAAGTTTGAAATGCGGCTGAGCGACTTCTGGGGAAATCATATTTTTGAAGCCGCTCGCCAAATAATCTTGGTTAGATGAATCCTTATTGCCTATTTTCAAGATATATGGATCAGCTCCAAACTCAGAGACAGATTTTCCATACACTACGATGTAATATGCCGTATTCGGTTTTACGGTAAATGTCATAGTATCCGTTTGTCCGGCCCCGTTCTTAGAACCAGCGAGCCAATTGGACCAATTTGCAGTTTCAAACACCTCGACATCGTAATCACGTCCAGTTGGAGACGTTAGATTCACCGTTAACTGACCTTGCGCATCAGCAGTAAAGGTATAAATATCTTTGTCGCCTGAAGTCGATAAATAGGATTCATACGTATCTCCTGGCAAGACATTTACAGCTTGTTGAAGTGTGCCGTTAGGCTCATAGGAGTCTTTCTGGATGTGTCCAATTGATAAGGTATATGGATCCGGGCCAAACTCCGTTGAATCTTTCCCATACACCACGATATAATACGCCGTATCGGGTTTTACGGTAAATGTCATTGTATCCGTTTGCCCAGCTCCGTTCTTAGAACCAGCGAGCCAATTCGACCAATTTGCAGTTTCAAACACTTCGACATTGTAGTCACTTCCAACTGGAGACGTCAGAATTACCGTAAACTGACCTTCCGCATTAGCAGTAAATGTATAAATATCTTTATCGCCGAAAGTCGATAGATAGGACTCATACACATCCCCCGGCAAGACATTCACGGCTTGTCGAAATGTACCGTTGGGCTCATAAGTATCCTTCTGGATTTCCCCGAACGACAAGGTGTATGGATCCGGGCCAAACTCCGTTGAATCTTTGCCGTACACCACGATGTAATACCCCGTATCGGGTTTTACGTTAAATGTCATTGTATCCGTTTGCCCAGCTCCGTTCTTTGAACCAGCAAGCCAATTCGACCAACTTGCAGTTTCAAACACTTCGACGTTGTAGTCATTACCTTTTGGAGACGTAAGGTTCACCATAAGCTGCCCCCCCGCTTCAGCGGTAAACGTATAGATGTCTCTGTCATTCGAAATCGAAATATAGGATTGATAGGAATGCCCGGGCAAAACGTGAACGGCATCCGGGAAATTTCCATTCATTTCATTATCATCCAGTAATTCATTGTTATTATCATATTCAACCATGTTACTAGTAATAGGATCTATCTGATTTTTTGGATCTAAACCCGACATCACCGATTCCCAAAACTTCTGTTCTTCATATCCTATTCTCCAGGCTGCAACGCCAGCAAGATTATATTTAAGCACGAGTTGCGTTTTTAATTGTGTGCTATTGCCATTCTCATACCACACAATATGATCATCGCCATTACTACCCTTGTATTTAAAATACGGAGACTGACTTTCCGGATCCCAAGCATGGACACCTCCAGTCACGGAAGATAGCCAATGGATTTTCTTAAGTGGAAGATACTTCGTCTTAGAGTCATCTTCTAAATTCCAATCAAAAGCATAGGAATTCAACCCTAATAAAATCTTATTGCTACTTATTCTCCCCACCATATATCTCACAATGTCCTCTACCCATTGATAACTGGCTACCGCTCCCGGTAAACTCCATGGTCCATGTTGGTCATAGGTCATAATCTGAATTTTATCAACCATGTTTCCTAACTGCACTAAATCATAAACCTTGCTGCTTTCTTGTGAATATGATTTTATTGACTCTATCGATACTATGACCTTAAAACCTTCTGGTCTTAGTTTATTGACAAGTTCCTGTATAAACTTTGAAAACACATCTTTATACACTGGATCTAAACCTTCAAAATCGATATTTACCCCAACATACCCCTTTTCAGATATTAAAGAATAAATTTTTTTAATGATTGTTTCCCTGATGGAATCAGAGGAAATTATCCTTTCAGCTAGCTCTGGACTAAAGGCATCATTTTCCCTGTTTTGGATGACTGCAAATGTCCGAATTCCCTTTTCCCTGGAGTAATTTAATAGTTCATCAGGGTCATCTCCAACTATATCGCCCAAGTTGTTGATGTTATACGTTGCAGATAACAGATTTTTTATGTATGCACTGTTCTGTTTAAGACTATCGAAACCATCAGTGTCATCCGGGACATAATATCCATAGATCTCTTTGGGAAAATCCTGGTGTGCATCGCTATTAAGAGCAGAAGCAGTCTGGCTACTTTCTCCATTACTATTATGGCTGCTCGCAATTGCTGCATTTCCCGTCATGAATGGAACTATTTGGAACATCAATGTTAATACGATTAGAACCATTAATAGTCTTTTCACTCAACTAATCACCCTACTGAAAATAAGATTTCAATTTATCTTTTGACAAGAACTTTATCCCATAAACATAAAAAAACCGCTATTTAAGCGGCATTTAATGGGATTATGCTCTTGTCACCCGACATTTTGTGTCGGTTGACAAGAACTTGATGTCATAAACGACAAGAACTTTTAACTCATTCCCGGCAAAACAACCATCAGCCATTAATTTAGCTGGATGTTTTTTTCAGCCTCCTTCATATTACAGTAGGAGCTTAGTTTCCGCCAGCTCGAAATTTTTTTGCCTCGCCCGTTCAATACGGCTTTTAGCATCCACATCGTAAATCCGTGAGCCAGCTCGAAGTTGGTCTTCGGCGGCACAGCCAGCTCTTGATGATTAACGACGACGTCCAGCACTACCGGACCGTTGAGTGTGAACACTCAGCGAACAGCGTTTTCCAAGTCATTCGGAACCTTCATTCGGCTGCTTTCATTTCCAATTCCACAAATGCAAGGAGTTAATGTTGTTCTATAGATAACGAAACCCAAAAATCCTCCCAAGGAATTAAGCAAAATATCATCGACATCAAATTGGCCAATCCTGATTAGTAGCTCAGCAGACTCCAGACTCAAGCTCACGAAGAATGCATAACCCACGATTTTCATCCCTGCCTTTGCTTTATGATGGAACATGAATCCCAACAAAATACCAAGCGGTATAAAAATAGCTACATTACCAAACAAATTAAGGATATCGTTGTTGGATAACGAATGAAGTGATCTGGAGATTTCTCGGAAAGGAACCAAATTGCCCGTATCTAGCCACATCGTTAGCAAGTGAGGCTGCTGCATACCGGATAGCAGGCGGCCCCAAAGAAAAGCTATATCCAAAGACTGAAACTTTAATAAGATGATTTTGAGTAACATATATGCATATAATACAAGCAGAATTCTAAGGTTTAGTGTTCTCATGCTGCGTCTATTTCTCGCTATACTGCCTTTTGTACTGTCACTTGTATTCTTCCTTATCCCAACTATCGCCTCAGACCCTATTTTTAAATCCATCTTGTCCCGTCCTCCCTGCTGTAACTTGCTTATTTTGAATCAGTAATTGTCCAATTTGTTGAATTTATTCTGCTTAAGCGAACTGAGCGCATCTATCTTGTTTTGACATTTGTTCTTTTTGCAACTCCCAATATTCAGAGGTCTTTTCGTATGAAGCTCAAAATACTTCTTTTTACAGGATTGTCTCCTTTCTTACATTTATAATAAAGAGAAATTTTTAAAAATAAGAAGGGTAAACCTTAAATTATTCTAAAGATCTTGGCGGAAAATAAAAACATCGCCCCTTTAACGAGCGATGTAAAAATATGAGTAACCCAAGAAAGTTAATACTTCAGGTTCCTCGTGCTTATTTTGAATTGCAACCGCGCTATGTAGCGACGATTTTTTGTGGTATCCGAACTTCAAATAACGTACGAATTAAATTGCTTTGGGCTGTAATGGTGCCATGATGCTGCTCCACGATATTCTTCACGATGAACAAACCAAGACCGGAGCTGCCCTCTTTATGAGTTCGTGCCTTATCACCTGTAAAAAACATATCAAAGATATGTGGCAGCTCTTCTTGGGGAATACAATCCCCATAATTGATCACTTGGACAACCACATTTTCCGTATCGGAATGACAATGAATATCAATAAACTGACCATCTGATCCATATCGAATAGCATTTGTCAAAAGATTTTCAAATACACGAGCCAGCATTTCACCATCACCCAAAACGAACATATTCGGGATCATATGTAATCTGGTAATTAAGTTTTTCTTCGATAAAACGGGGAATAATTCTTCGGCTAACTGAGAGAGAAGCTCAGTCAGATCGATCGCTATTGTTTCAATGGGAAGTTTGCCGTAGTTCATGCGAGCGATTTCAAATAGCTCTTCAATCAGTTTTTCCAAACGTTTTGCTTTTGTATAAGCGATGCTCGTATAGTGATTTCTTTGATCTACAGTTATTCCATCAGATTGAATGATGAAATCTAAGTAACCTATTACAGAAGTCAGTGGTGTCCGCAAATCATGAGCCAAATTTAAAATCAACTGTTCCTTGCTAGTTTCCGAGAAATCTCCTCTTTCCACTGCTTGCTTCAATTTTTCGCTTGCCCGATTAATGTCTCTTGCCACATCTCCAAATTCATCATTTGATTGCAATTGAATACGACGATTGAAATCACCATTCGCCAGCTGGTTGATTCCGTTGGAAATATCATGGAAATATGCCGCATATCGTTTCGTGAAAAGAAAGAATAAATAAAATGAGAGTGGGAGGAAAATAAGCAGGAAGAAATTAATATCTCCGATATCTCTTATGAAATAACGTACTTTCGTTAGGGGATTCTCATACTTGGTTGTGTAATAATAGGACTGGAGAACTTTAAAAAGGATGAAGGTTATCATCGCAGATAAAGCCATACTCGAACCAAAATATAAAATCATTCTAAAACGAAAGCTACGAAACATGCTAGCCATGGTATGTGTCCCCCTCCCCCCAGGCGTTTATAATCCGTTTGTTAATCTGAAAGTCTTCCAGCAGCTTTTTTCAGTCACATAACCTGCTTTCATGAATAGGTAACCTTCGTTCAAATCTCCCCTGTTATACTTCTCATTATTTTAAATGGAAATATCTAGAACAGGAAAATGTTGAACTCTTGATCTTTCTTATTGTGTAGTTTGGTTACCTTTCTTATACAGAAATGTCACTTTGGGACTGGCAAACATAACGAAGGCCCCACTTTTTCATGTACCATTCCTCCCATCTTTCTTGGTGAATTTAGAATAAGACAGAATGCTTAAGTAATAAGTGGGGTGAAAATAAAATATTTCTTAAAATGTTTCGTATCGCCGTTTATGAAAATCGATTTTTTGAGGCAATCTCGCTTAAAATGCGAATGTTTTTCCATAATTGTGCACAGCAAAAAAAGCGAAGACATCACGTCCTCGCCTCGATTGATAGTATTCCTATGAATTAATCCGTTGTAATAAACCAATCTGCTTTTTGTGAAGCAAGCAGTTTTCTTTGGCCTTGGAATTCATCGTAAATACGGATTGTATACTGTTTTAAAAATTGTGTTTTGAAGATTAGTCCGGGGTCCGCAATTGATAATTTAAAATTTTCTCTTTTGCCCAGACAATCTTATCTTCTTCATCGGATGTAGAATCCCCATTAATCACATCAAAGTCTTTGAAATCAAATTTTTTCTCGAATCGCTTTTCGCCACCGCCATCTTCAAAAACAAGTAGTAGGTTGTGACCTTCGGTATTGATCTCTGTCAGCTTTTCCTTTGTTAATTCATAATTGAATTTCAAAGTGAACGTACCATCTGCGATTGAGGTGCTAATTTTATTCATTGTAATCGTTTATGGAAACAATTCGACATTTGCAAGAGTTTTCGCAACGTTCGTCTTCTCCTCAGGCAGCCGGAAGGCAACTGGGTTCACATAGGAATAAGCAACATCCTTCTCGCTTTCTGATAGTTTGCCATCTGTTACTGCTTCACCTATAAGCAAATTTAAATTAGCTGTAGAGTATCCTTTTGGTACCGATGCCCATACGTTTAATAGTCCCTTACCTGTCGGGCTAACTTTATTTCTTACCTCAGCTATTGTTGCCGGGATACTGTTCCGTCCGCCGAACGGAAATTGGCAACAAGCTTGGGTATCGTTGTGAAACGTTTCTCTAGATTGGTAACTTCGACCATCGCAGAGTACATAACATTCGTATTATCCCAATATGTTGAAACTTCACGTATCTCATATTGCGACTTACGCCCTATATCATTCATAGTGTAGGACTGGAAGCACGAGACGCCTGCGATCCCCGGCTTCGAGATTAGGCGAGTCCGGACGGAATCGGATATGGAGTACTTCAGCCAAGTGGTGCTACCTACCTTTAACTTCCAAGGCGAGGCCGGAGAAGCATTTCTCCATATTCAAAAAGCGTCCGCTTTGCGAGAATCGGCGCCGTTCCGACATTATATTGGTTACCTGGACGGACAGCCTGCAGGAGCAGCTACAGCCTTCTATGATAACGATACGATCGGCATCTATAACGTCGCCACCATGGAAGCTTTCCGGCGCAGAGGCATCGGGGCGGCTTTGACGGCGCATGCCCTCCGCGAGGGACAAGCCGCTGGTGCACGGCTAGCTGTGCTCCAAGCGAGCCAGATGGGACTTGGGGTGTATCGGTCTCTCGGCTTTACAGTTGGCGTTGATATAGGTGTTTATGTACAATAATCCATTGGCTCTCCTGTTTTCGCCGCAAGTAACCCTTTTATTCTCTGGCTTTTGATTGAGCTTTTCGATTCCTGCTCCTTGTCCAACCGCTTGCTTTTGCACATGCAGTTGGGCTTTTTTTCTGCGGCGGAATAGCCATACAACATGTATGTTGTAGGAAGATAACCAGCTTATTGAGAAATGAACAAATTTAAAAGGGAGAACGGAAGAGTCTGAATGTAATTGGTAAAGGGGCTTCTTTTTCGACTAACTTGGATTAGTTTAAGCCATTTCTGCTATCTTTATTAGTGTGTAAGAAACGTTTTCTTCATGTTTTTTATTTTATCAATCGTTATCTGCTAATTCAGGTTACATCAAGTGAATTTGATGTAACGTAACAAAAAGAAGTAGCCCTTCGGCTACTCCTTTTTATTTAGAGGGATTTCAGCTATAGTTTCATTTCCCATACGTACAAGCAATGTAGAATCAAGTGCCAATTTTCTAACTTCATCAAAATCCGGACCTTCTTTTATAGCGTGTTCAAGTCTAAGAGTCGTTTTTGGACATGAATACTTATTCGCTCGTTTCATCTTCGCTGTCAACCGGATACGGTATCTTTGCGATCGGCCCGTCTCGTTCGCTTCAGCAGCTCCGGAAACGCAACGGCTAACAACACCAACAAGACCCCAGACCATTGGAGCGAGCTGACGTGCTCGTGTAGAACGATGGATGACAGCATAACCGCGACAGGCAGCTCAGCGGCACCGAGGATGCCTGCCATACCTCCTCCAATGCGCGGAACCCCTATCGCGAACAATACTGGAGGCAAGAACGCGCCGAACAAACCGAGCATGACCCCGAACGGAAGCAATCCCTCCAAAAGTGCGTGGTTGAACAGGAAGCTGGGCGGGAACAAGAGGAATACAAATAACATCCCGCCTGTAATCATCCAGGCGCTTCGGTATGTCGGATGCATGGAAGGCACCGCTTTTCCACTGAACTGAATAAACAACGAGTAGCTTATCGCGGACAAGAAGCCAAACATGACGCCCTTCCAGTTAAACTCGGACAAGCCTTGATCGAGAATGCCGGCAGCTAGCAATGTCCCTCCAAACAGGACGGTGAGCGTGATCAACATGATGCCGTTCGGACGCCGCCTCTGTTCGACCGAATTGATCAATACCCCCATCCATGTGAATTGGAATAGCAGCAGAATGGCAAGTGAATTGGGAATATATCGCAGGGATTGATAATACAACAAGCCTGTTACAGCCGTAGGCACACCAGCGATCATCAGGATGACTCGATGCTTCCACGAAAACTTCGTGGAAGCCGTCGCGGATGAAGTCGCCGGCTTAAAGTTTCCGTTCCATCTCCCCTTCCATTTCATGAATAGAGCGAGAATCCAAGCCAATACGAACCCCGTCAACAATTGACTTCCGACGACTTCTCCTAGCGTAAAACCTTTTCCGTATGCCGTCGTAACGATCGTCGATAGAATGCCGTAACAGACTGCGCCCAACAAAACCAAAAATCTGTATTTCATCGTTATGATTCCTTCCTTCGGCTTTCTTTGCCGTTTATTTCGAAATAAAAAACTTCCTTGCCATTGAATATGGAATCGTCGAAACTCGATTCCATATTCGTAGCAAGGAAGTTAAGGCTTCCCGTAGAGACCCCCACCCTGTATTTCGTGGGGTTATACGAATGTATGATTGATTAATCAAAAGAAAGCAAAGCAACATCACAATAATAAGGCGCTCGCTCGCCATTGTCAACTGACAACTATCAGGTGCGTCATCTGCAAGTCATGACAGAGAAGGCATGAAACGATTGGATAGCGTCTGAATAATATGCAAAGGGAACTTAAGTGTATTTTTCTATGACACATTTTTCCCTAGATTAAAACGTGTCCCGTTACTTTAACGAAACCAGGGAGCAACTGCCGCTTGGCGGTCTGCTCCCTACTTATACAGAATCAATTTCCGTTAGGTTAACGACAGCGCCCAGTCTACAACTTTATTATTTACGGTCTAGTTCTTTATAGTTCGGTACTCCAAATGTATCAAATACCAAAATTTGCTTTTCTGCACCCCATGCGTTACTATTTTTATATCGACATATTTGCAGGTCTATATAAGGAGGTTAACACGCTATGTGCCCCCGTACCAAAGAACAAAATGAGTTCATACGCATACAACGCAGAGAACAGATCCTGGACGTCGCCGCACGCTCCTACTTTCGCACGGGCGGCAGCTTTGATATTCGCGACGTCGCCCGCGAGGCAGGGCTTGGTTACGGCACCGTATACCATTATTACCCCAACCGACATTTATTAATAGAAGATGTGTTAGAAAGCGGCTTCGAGCGATGTGAGCAAGTTACCGCAAAATGGGTGAACATCAGCGGCAGCCCCCCCGATAACTGGCAGTTGTTGACGTATTGTAAAGCGCTGCTCCAGCTGTGGCAGTCGGACGCCCGCGCATATCTCGTCTACAAAATGGCGGCGGAACATTATGCAGGTTTGCCTGAAATGGATCGACACGACGCCAAAAGAAAATTTATGGAACGGCTGTACGTTCCACTCCAATCGATCGCCCAGTGCGAGGATGACAGAGTCGACCATATGCTTGCCGTGCTGGTCGGTTGCTGTGGGCTGCACTACTATGCGGGCAATTCCGACCTGGACGTCGATCGAATCGCCCGACTCGCTATGCAAGCTATTACGAAGGAGTCCTAATACGAACATGGTCATTTTAAAAAGCAAGCATGAAATTGAGGCTATCCGCAAGGCATGCCAAGTCGTGGCTGAATGCCATCGTACAATCGCCCCGGTTATCAAACCGGGTATTACCACTAACGAGATTGAGCGCATATTTGAGGACATTATGTTGAAGCACGGCGCAAAGCCATACCAGAAAGGCTATAAGGGTTATCCATATGCGACCTGTGCTTCCGTTAACGATGTGATCGCACATGGCTTTCCTAGCAATAAGCCACTTGAGGAAGGCGATATCGTGACGATCGACACGGTCGCTGAGCTCGATGGCTGGCTCGGCGATTCGGCCTGGAGTTATGCGGTCGGACAGATCTCGCCGACGGCCGAGAAGCTGATGCGTGTCACGAAGGAATGTCTTGACCTGGGCATCGAGCAGGCGCAGCCCGGCAATCGACTTGGCGACGTGACGAGCGCGATTCAGCGGCATGCGGAATCACACGGTTTCGGTGTCGTGCGCGACCTTCTCGCCCATGGCATCGGCCACGACCTGCACGAGGAACCGACTTATATGCATGTCGGCAAGCCTGGAAAAGGCCTCCGTATCAAGGAAGGTATGGTGTTCACGATTGAGCCCATGATCACCGAAGGCACCTACTTCATGACCATCGATCTGGACGGGTGGACCGCACGAACGATGGACAATAAGCTCGCCGCCCAATACGAGCATACGATCGCCATCACGGCTGAAGGTCCACAAATTTTGACCGCGCAATAGAAAAGTTAGAGGTCGAGCAACGAAATGGTCGACCTCTAATTTTTCGTATTCGGCATAGCATCTGTCTTTATTCGTTTCAGGTCAGGTGATTATGTAAACAATATCCCGTTCCCATCTTCAAACCGAACAATTCATCTCAGTTGAACTGCGCAACAAATTCGGAAACACCGCGTGGCTCGGACAATAACACGACGCAATACTGTTCTCCTGCAGGATAACTTTCCACATACAACTGAAGATATTCGCAAGCTCATGAAAAAATAAGAAATCCTGAATGCCCCCACCTCTATGGATGGCGGGAGCGTTCAACATTTCATTTATCTCTAGTTAACTTTCTACTGCATTTTGGACAATAAAACATAACCTCTCCCTCTTCACCAAAATTCTCTTGACTCTCAGATACTATATATTTCGGTATTTGCTCGACATATTGACAAGGTTCACAACTAAAATATTCAAATGTTTCTAACCTCAAGGTTGTCATGATGGTTTACCTCAATAATAAATTTGCAATTCTTCTTATGACTTGATATTCACTTGGGCGTCGCCGGGCTTCTGTTGTTTTCTTAAATTGAGCTGTCGCCCTATTAAAGTAGTTGACCTTTACTCCTTCAGTGAGTGCACTTTTTCTGGGACATCGGATTTAATTTTCATGGGAGGTTAACGAGTCGGGAATGAGATCAAGTTCCTGTCATAATCGGTCAGTCCAGTCATACTCATAGTTCTTTATCATTGAAAAACAACCGTGCATTGGCACGGTTGCATTCATTGCTCTTCGACAACTTACTTACGTTACTCCATACTCCTTCAAAAACTCCCGGAGTCGCTCACGCCACGGTCTCATGTCCTCAAAACCATTCGTACGAATGGCCATATGCTCCAAGACTGAATACTTAGGCCGGAGGGCAGGAAGAGGGAATTCCTCCGTGGTACAGGGCTCAAGCTTCAACTTCAACCCGCTCTCCTCGAAAATTGCGGATGCGAAATCAAACCATGAGCAAACACCTGTATTCGAGGCGTGATAAGTTCCTAACGCTCTGTCTGAATTAATTGTTCAATGAAAATGGCAAGATCAACCGTATAAGTCGGGGAGCCTAACTGATCATTAACGACCTTCAAGCTATTTCGATCTTGGGCCAATTTGAGCATTGTTTTCAAAAAATTCGAACCATATAATCCATACACCCAAGAGGTTCTAACGATAAAATAGTGCGAAGAAAGAGTCTGTACAATAACTTCTCCTGCTCGTTTCGACTTTCCATATACGTTTCGAGGATTCGTCTGATCGTACTCTCTGAAAGCTATAGAGGCATCCCCATCGAACACATAGTCTGTACTAATATAGCATAGCTTTGCTCCAGCTTTTGCTGCAGCAACGGTTATATTGCGAGTCCCGGAAACATTTATCCGGTAGGCTTCATCTTCTTCGGATTCAGCTAAATCTACAGACGTGTATGCGGCGCAATGCATAACTACGTCCGGTTTGAGCAGCAGTTGGTTGAGGCACATTGTATTTGGAACAAAAAGCGACTGCCTCCATAAGACAGTCGCTTTTTGCTGCTCATCAATTTTCCCGAACCTCTTCACATACTCTTTGCCACCAAATATTCATGTCCAGAGCGTTCAAATTAAAAAGCATCCTATCTAGCCGGCGATTTAGTAGGGGTCTTTACCTTCAACCAGCCTTTATGCAAGCAAAAAAGGCAGTCGATAGTTAAATGACCGACTGCCTTCATTTGTCATTATTAGAGCCCTGTTGCACTTCTTTGCACTTCTTTGAACTTCTTGGTACGTGCGAAGTGCGCCTGTATCCCATTTATTGATTGTTAGTCTTGCCGCACGAGAATTCCCGGTCAATGTCGCACTATGCAAGCTCGAACGCTGCATACTGACTGCAGTTCGGTATTGACGGCGATCTTGCAGTAGACTGTGGATTATTTATACCCTGCCGCAACCTTTCAACTTCTTCCTTCTAGGATCAGCTTTCAACGCCTGCCTTCTGCGCAGCTACCCTCCGGCGATACTCCAATGCAGGTAGCCCGCCCCAGCCCCAATTGTCGGTGTCGACTTCTTCAATAACAACGAAAGTCGATTCGAGCGGCTTATTAAGCACGTTAAGCAGCAATTCGCTTACGCCCTTGATGAGGGCTGCTTTCTCTTCGGCGGTCACCGAATCACGGTCAGGTGCCGTGCCCTCGCGCGTGACTTGAATATTTACGATTGGCATTATGAATAAACGCCTCCATTCGTTTATAATCGGATTTTATTTCAGCACTTCTCCGGCTAAAATTAATAGCCGGCGCTCTGGCCGCCGTCCACGTGAAGGATTTCACCTGTTACGAACTGCGCCGAATCCAGGTAAAGCACCGCTTCAACGATCTCTTGCTCCTCACCCATGCGTCCCATCGGATGCAGCTTAGACAAAAATTCGTATGTTTCAGGAGCATGCATAGGCGTTTTGATAACGCCCGGCGACACGGCGTTCACGCGGATGCCGCGTTTCGCATACTCAATCGCCAACGCTTTCGTCGTGGAGTTCAGACCACCTTTGGTCAAGTTAGCAAGAGCGGAAGGCACTTGCTCCGTCGGCGAGTCCGTTAGACTTGTCGTGATGTTGATAACGTGGCCTGCGCCTTGTTCCAGCATTTATACAAGCGCACGCTGTGTCAGATGAAAGAAGCCTGTTACGTTCGTGCCGATGTATCTCGTGAATTCTTCCTCAGTGTACTCCGTAAACGGCTTCGCGATGAATATACCCGCATTGTTGATCAGCGTGTCGAGGCGGCCGAATTTCGCCAATGTTTCGTCGGCTAAACGCTGTGCGACCTCAGGCTCCACGACGTCGCCAGCCACGATATGAACATGCTTGCCAGTCGGATCGATATCTTTCGCGGCATCCGCCAGTGCTTGTTCACGGCGGCCGTTAATGACTACATTTGCGCCGCGCTTCACGAATTCGACAGCCATTGCTTTACCAAGTCCGCTGCTGCCTCCAGTAATAACATATACTTTACCTTGATTGCTCATTGTAACTCGC
>Ga0209566_100100_pt1 | contig 134131 bp, 101 predicted proteins | sample Araplavi_mTSA_r2_2_FD_184287 | JGI IMG/M metagenome (GOLD analysis project Ga0209566, IMG submission 184287) | Arabidopsis root microbial communities from North Carolina, USA - plate scrape CL_Cvi_mTSA_r2 (SPAdes) (version 2) | ecosystem: Host-associated > Plants > Roots > Endosphere | place... | reverse complement strand
TGTACATCTTCACCATGTTCGTCGCCCGGCTCGGGGATGCTGCGCTTGCCGCGAACGAGGTGGCGCTGAACGTCATGTCGTTCGGCTTCATGCCGGCGTTCGCCTTCGGGTCGACGGCGACGATCCTCGTCGGCCAGGAGATCGGACGCGCCAAGCCGCTGCTCGCGCGCAGGGCGGGTACCGATACGGCGGTGCTCGGGAGCGTGTTCCTGCTCTTGCTCGGCACGGTGGAGCTGATCTGGGCGGTGCCGATCGCCCGTCTGTTCAGCGAAGATCCGCTCGTGTACGACACGGCCGCGCGCTTGATTCAAGTGTCGGCCTATCTGCAAATCTTCGACGGGCTGTACAATTTCTACGCGGGCGGCCTGCGGGGCATCGGGGATACGTCATTTCTCATGCGCACGTCGCTCACGCTCAGCTTCCTGCTGTTCGTGCCCCTTACGTACGTGTTCGTGCAGGTGGCGGACATGGGGAGCATGGGAGCGTGGCTTGCCTTGTACACCTTCCTGACTGTGCTCGGTACGACCGTTGCCATACGCTATTACCGGACGGACTGGCATGCGGTTCGCCTGAAGGAAGCGCATGGCTGATCCCCCTGCATGGTAAATGAAGAGCACCGCCAAAGCGCGTTAGCGCAAAGCGGTGCTCTTTTTTTATCCGTTGATGACGGTGCCGCCGTTCACGTGCAGCACTTGGCCGGTGACGTAAGAGGAATCCTCGCAAGCTAGGTAGACGTAAGCGGGCGCAAGCTCGTCCGGCTGGCCGGGCCGCTTCATCGGGCTGTCGGAGCCGAACTGCGCGACCTTCTGCTCGTCGAAGGTCGAAGGGATGAGCGGCGTCCAGATCGGTCCCGGCGCGACGGCGTTGACGCGGATGCCTTTGTCGACGACGTTGCCGGAGAGCGAGCGGGTGAAGGCGACGATCGCGCCTTTGGTCGAGCTGTAGTCGAGCAGCTCGGGGCTGCCCCGATATGCCGTGATGGACGTCGTATTGATGATGGCCGCGCCCTTTTTCAGATGCGGCATCGCCGCCTGCGTCAGATAGAACATGCCGAAGACGTTCGTGCGGAACGTTTTTTCGAGCTGCTCGGGCGTGATATCTTCGATCGTTTTCTGCGGATGCTGCTCGGCGGCATTGTTCACGAGCACGTCCAGCTTGCCGAGCTGGGATACGGTCTGATCGACGGCCAGCTTGCAAAAGGAAGGGTCGCCGACGTCGCCGTCGAGAATGACGCATTTGCGGCCTTCGGCTTCGACCTGCCGCTGCGTCTCCCGCGCGTCGGTATATTCGCTCAGGTACACGATCGCGACGTCGGCGCCTTCCTTGGCGAACGTGATGGCGACCGACCGTCCGATGCCGCTGTCGCCGCCGGTGATCAGCGCCACTTTTCCCAGCAGCTTGCCCGCCGCTTTGTAGGTTGGCGATTCGACCTCCGGAGCCGGATACATGTCGCTCTGGATGCCGGGCTGCTGATCCTGATGCTGCGGCGGGAGATGGGACGGACGGGTCGGCGTCTCGGTCGGGCTGCTCGTCTGGTTGGTTGGCGTCATGGTTCATCACTCCTTGATTGGTGTCTAGGAGTAAGTTAAACCAATCGGCGCCATTCTACGCACGATTCCGCGATTTTTGCGGACGGTTTACAGGTTTTTGCGCGTCGTCTTGCCGCCGTCGCAGGTGTAGAGCACGGGCTTGCCGTCTACGACCGATTCCAGATGGACCGGCTTGCCCCATAGTCTTGCCATATAAGGCAGCGTACGCTCGGTATACTTGGCATCCAACTCTACGCCTTCGTACCGGTGGCTGACGTACAGCTCGCCGCTTCGATGATAATCTCCGTCGGTTACGACGAGATACGGGAAGCCGCCGTTGACCCGCGAGTAGACGAGCTGGTCCCGGACATTTTCCCACTCTTTGTCGGTGATGGTCCAGTCCGCGCCTTTCTTTTCGAATACGTACAAGTCCAGATCCTCGGTAAGCTCCTTCGTCAGGTAGTTGCGGATGAACGAAGGATCGGAGTCGAGCTCGCGCACCTCGAACATCGTCTCGCGTCCGAACCGCTTCTCGATGTCCTCAAAAATCTTAAGTCCCAGGTAATAGGGATTCAGGGAGCTGCGGGACGGCTGCACGACGGACGAGTTGAGCTTGGCGTATTCGATCGTCTCCTCCGACGTGAGCGGAAGCTCGCGGATAATGCGTTGGTGCCAGAAGGTGGCCCAGCCCTCGTTCATGATCTTCGTCTCGATCTGCGGCCAGAAGTACAGCATCTCGTCGCGCAGCATGGACAGAATATCGCGCTGCCAATCTTCGAGGAAGGGGGCGTATTCCTGAATGAACCAGAGAATGTCCTTCTCGGGTTCCGGCGGGAACCTGCGCAGCTCGGGCTTGTGGTCCTGCAGGCGCAGCCGCTCGGCCCGCTCCTCGTCGTCCAGCAGCCAGATATCGTCGTACGGCGAACCCGGCCCGGGCTTGCGCCCGTACCGCTCCTTCTGATCGCGCTGCTGCATCTCCATATAACGGCGTTTGTCGAGGCCTTGCGGGCGCACGACGCCGGGCTCCACATGCTCCTGAATGGCAAGCACCGCATCGAGGAACCTCTCCACTTCTTCACTGCCGTACTCGAGCTCGTATTGACTAATCCGCTCCGCCGTCGCAGACATGCTCTCGACCATGTCGCGGTTGGAGGTGGAGAATCGGGCGTTGTTCTTGAAAAAATCGCAGTGCGCGAGCACATGCGCCACGATCAGCTTGTTCTGGATAAGCGAGTTGCCGTCGAGCAGGAACGCATAGCAAGGGTTGGAGTTGATGACGAGTTCGTAAATCTTGCTCAGGCCGAGGTCGTACTGGAGCTTCATCTTATTGAAGGTCTTGCCGAAGCTCCAGTGGCTGAAGCGGGTGGGCATGCCGTACGCCCCGAACGTGTAGATGATGTCGGACGGGCAAATCTCGTAGCGCATCGGGTAGAAGTCGAGGCCGAAGCCCTGGGCGATCTCCGTAATCTCGGCAATGGCGTGCTCCAGCTGTCGCTGGTACTCGGTATGGGACATGGGCGCGTACCCCCTCGAATTGGCATGGCAAGGATACTTCCATGTATATGCGGGGAGGGGGCGCGGCTTGACTGGGTTGTGACGACGGCCCTAACGGCATCGGAGGCTTCGAAATGGAAGGCCGGTATCGAGGAAAGGCACTCTCATCTATCGAACGGGACTGCCCAGCGGTTCTCCATCCCGGTCCAGCGCCTGAAGCGTATAGCCGTCCGGACGGCCGTAGACGACGGCGACCCAGAATCTGCCGTCTGCGTTGCGCACGATGGTCGCTTCCGTTCGATTGCCTTTGCGATCCGTGAGCCGCACGGTCTCGGCGTTTGGGTCCAATACCTGGCCTGCAAACACGGTATAGTCGTCGTAACCGAGCGAATGGGAGATTAGGCCGCCCTTCGACAGGCTCGATTCATCCGCCTGTTCGGTGAACGTGGCCGTGCCGCGCGGCTGCCAGTCTTGTGCATCGTTTTCCTTGACGTAGTAATCGGCGCCGAACACATAGGAACCGTCCTCTTTCCGGACTGTCCAGAATTCGAATTTGGCGCGGTCTTCCGTTTGCCGCTCGAGCAGTGCGTTGTGCGGGGCTTCGACGGCCGGAAGGTGGTCGTCCGTGATGGACTGACTAAATCGGACGGTGATGCGGTTATCATCGTATGGCAGCGGTTGAAAGGAGCTGCCGACAATCAGATCGGCGGAAGCCGCCTGAACCGGCGCAGCATCGTGTCCGGCACGATCGGACGTATCCAGCAGACCGTCATAACAGATCGCGCTCGCCGCGGCGAGCGCGGCGGTCAACCCCGCGGCCGCCAGTCTCCGGCTTGCCGTACCGCGCACCGGGGGCCGGGCCGCCCGCTCCTGAATGCTTGCGGCGAGGGCGTCGGTGAAGGTTCGTTCCCGCAGCGGCTCTCCTTTTAACGCTTCGTACCATTCAGGATTGATAGGCTTCATGTTCGCGTTCCTCCTTTAATAAAGACTCCATCCGCCTGCGCGCGCCGAATAACCGCGACTTGACGGTGCCCTCCGGAATGCGCAGCAGGTCGGCGATCTCGGCCACCGAGAGCTCGTACTTGGCATGCAGCACCAGCGTCTCCCGCAGCTTCACCGGCAGCCGCATGACGCTCCGCCAGATCTCGCTGGTCGCCTCGCGCTCCAGATAGTCCTGCTCGGCCGAGCGACCAGGTTGCGTCGGCGATACGACGTCCATGAGCAGCGCCCTGCGGAAAAAGGCCGCATTGCGGTAGTTGAAGCTGACGTTGCGCGCGATGCGGAGCAGCCACGTCTTCACGGACGACTCCTGACGGAACCCGGAGAAGTTCCGATAGGCGCTGATGAATACGTCCTGCGCGATGTCGTCCGACATGGCGCGATTTTTCGTCAGAAAGTAGGCGTAGTTCCATATATCCTGTCCGTACCTGTCCATCAGCCGGCCGAGCGTTTCCGGATCCGGATTGACCAGGCTAGCCAGGTCTTGTTTGTCCACGACTGATCACCTCGGCAAATAGACAACGTAAACGCGCCACAGGTTCACTTAATAAGGAAATAATCGGGAGTTTTGCGTAATTGCGTTAATCCGTCGGACTTGCTAGACTAATAGATAGAATGTATGTTCGGGAGGCTGCGCAATGCCCGCATTCTTATTCGAGCCCGCCAGATACCCGGAGCAACCCGGGGTATACATCATGAAGAATAGTGAAGGCAGGGTTCTGTACGTCGGCAAGTCGAAGTGCATCCGCGACCGGCTCAGATCCTACTTCAACGGCGCGGACAAGCGAAGGCGGATTCCCGCGCTGGTCGCGGAGATCGCGGATATCGGCTTTATCGTCGTGAACAACGAGCACGAGAGCCTCGTCCTCGAGAACAATCTGATCAAGATCCATAAGCCTCCATACAACCGGGCGCTCAAAAAGGACAACAGCGGATACGCCTATCTTCAGCTGACCGAAGAGCCGCTGCCCCGGCTGATCGCGCATTACCGGGACCGCCGGGCTGTGCGGGGCGAGGAATCGTTTGCTCGGCGAGGCACGGCCGACAGTGAAAACGCGCCGGCAGCAGGTGAAACGGTCTCGGGGTGCGAAACGCCGTCGTCCCGCGAGTCAGCGGAAACCCGCGAGACCGCTGCCGCGGCGGAGAGCGGGATTCGCCGCTCGCGTGCGGAGGCAGCCGCGCAGGCGCAGCCCGCCGAGCGGTTCGGACCGTTCGTGAGCAGCCGGTTCCGCGAGGCGGTCATCGCCTTTGTGACGGAGCACTACAAGCTCCGCACCTGCGTCACGCTGCCGAAGCGCGCCTGCCTCGAATACCATCTGGGCAAATGCAGCGGCGTCTGCGCCGGTCACATCTCGCACGACGAATACAGGGAGACGGCGCGCGCGGCCGCGCGGCTGCTGGCGAACGGCGGCGAGAAGCTCGTCGGCGCGATGTACCGCCAGATGGAGGCTTACGCGGAGCGGCTCGCGTTCGAAAAGGCGGAGCATATGCTTCGCCATATCCGGATTTTGGAGCGAACGCCGGAGCGGCAGATCGTCGACCGGGAGACGGAAGGCACGCAGGAGGCGGTGTACTTCGGCGAGACGTCCGTCTGCGTCGCGCTGCTGCACGACGGCATGCTGCACCGGATCGAATGCGTGCCGTGGGCCCGCGGAGACGAGGGAGCGGCGGCTTGCGACCGCTTTTTAATGGAACGCTACAGGATGCTGCCTCGGCCGGACGAGATCATCGCGAGCGAGATCGGCGACGCCCGCCTGCTGCGCGCCGCGCTGCGCAGGCGCGGCCAGCCCGCGGTGCGGATCACCGTGCCGAGGCGCGGCGTCAAGCTCGATCTGCTTGGCCTGTGCCGCCGCAATCTCGAGGAGACCCAGCGGTCTCGCGCTTGAATCGCACGACGGCCCGCCGTTCGTGCGATTTGCATTTTTTCCGCGAATAGGCTTACTTGCACAGGACTTAAGGTCATGTTAAAACAGGTGGATAACGAAACGAAACGAAGCGATACGGAGGAGAAGACAGGTGTCGGAACAGACGGATGCACGAACCCGCGAGACGGAGCGCCTCGCCGAGGTGATCAAAGTAATTGACCGCAAGCTGCTGAAGGAGCTGTCGGTTCAGGGCGAGCGGCGCGGCGACGTCGTCGGCATCCGCCAGGAGTTCTGGGACGACCTGGCGATCAACTTTTCCGATGCGACGGAGCTCGGCGAGACATGGAGCAGCATCGTCCAGCAGGCGGAGCTGCTGGCCGAGCGCGAACGGAGCCACCGAGTGGCGTCCGAGGCCGCGGAACGGCTGGCGCGACAGCACGACAATCCGTACTTCGCGCGCATCGACTTCGCGGAGCGGGACGAAGCGGGGCGTCTCGGCAGCCCCGAGGTCATCTATATCGGCAGAGCGTCTCTCGTCGGCGAAGACGGAGAGACTTTCTACATTTATGACTGGCGCGCGCCGGTATCGAGCCTATTCTACGACCACGAGCCGGGGCCGGCCGCATACGATACGCCGGGCGGCGAGATCGCCGGCGAGATGGACTTGAAGCGCCAGTTCGTCATTCGCGGCGGCAAGCTGAAGCATATGTTCGACACGGACGAGACGATCGGGGACGACATTCTGCAGGCGGTGCTGTCCGAAAAATCGGATACGTCGATGAAGAGCATCGTCGCGACGATCCAGAAGGAGCAGAACCGGATCATCCGCGACGAGCGCCACCGCCTGATCGTCGTGCAAGGCGCCGCCGGCAGCGGCAAGACGTCGGCGGCGCTGCAGCGCGTCGCCTATCTGCTCTACCGCTATCGCGACACTTTGACCGCGGAGCAGATCGTCCTCTTTTCGCCGAATCCGGTGTTCAAAGGCTATATCTCGCGCGTCCTGCCGGATCTGGGCGAAGCGAACATGCGTCAGATGACGTTCCGCGAGCTGATCGAAGCCCGGCTGGGGCGGCGATTCGACGCCGAAGATTTATTCGCGCAGACCGAAGACCTGGCGGCTTCCGAAGGCACGGCCGAAGGCGAGGCGCGTGCGCGAGCCGTCCGGTACAAAGGTTCGGAGCATTTCTTCGAGACGATCGTCGCTTATCTCGACCGGCTCAAGCGGGAGGGCGTCGTGTTCCGCCAGCTCCGCTTCAAGGGCGACACGATCGTGAGCGCCGAGGAGATGAGCGGCCGTTTCTACGGCGAGTATGCAGCGGACGGATTCGGCGACCGGCTTGCCAAGCTGCGCCGGTGGCTGAACGAACGGCTGACCGCTTGGGTGGACAGCCAGATGGAGGAGCCGTGGGTCGAAGAAGCCGCCGAGCTCATGGACGAAGAGGAGATCCAGCGGGCGTACGTGCAGGTAAGGCGCCAGGGGGGCTTCCACGACGAAGCGTTCGACGACGAAGACAAGATGACGAAGGCGCTGCTGCGTCAGGCGGCGGAGCTTGCGATCGCGCCGCTTAGGCGGGCGGTCAAGGGCTTCCGGTTCATGGACGCCGCCGCCACCTACCACCAGCTGTTCGTGAGCCGCACGCTGTTCACGTCTTGCGCGCCCGACGGTCGGCTGCCTGAAGGCTGGGACTGGATGGCGCAGCGGGTCGAAGACAAGTTCGGCCGCAAGGAGCTGGACCACGAGGATGCGACGCCGCTGCTCTACCTCATGGAGGCGCTCGAAGGCTTCCGCAAGGTAGAAGGCGAGGTGAGGCATCTGTTCATCGACGAAGCGCAGGATTATTCGCCGTTTCAGGCGGCATTCCTGCGCAGAAGGTTCCCGCGGGCCCGAATGACGGTGCTGGGCGACTTCAACCAGGCGATTTATGTGCAGGCCGAGAACAGCGGCGGCTTTGGCGGCTGGACGCGGCTGGCCGACCCATCCGACACTGCAGTATGGCGGCTCACGACAAGCTACCGGTCGACGAAGCCGATCGTCGAGCTATCGAAGCGGATCCTTAAGCCTGAGGACGCGGAAGGCATCCGGCCGTTCAACCGCGAGGGAGAGGCGCCGCAGCTGATTCCCTGCAGGGATCGGGCGCATCTGGCGGAGCTTGCGGCGGCGGACGTGACGGCGCTGCTCGCGGCGGGCCACGGTACGATCGGCGTAATCACGAAGACGGCACAGGAGGCGGGCGACGCGGGCTCCCTGCTTAAGGAGCAGCTGGGCGAAGACGTGCCGGTCAGCCTGATCAGCGGAGGCTCCGCCAAGCTGCCGAAGGGCGTGTCCGTTCTGCCATCCTATTTGTCGAAGGGCATCGAGTTCGACGCCGTCCTCGTCTGGGACGCCTCGTCGGAGCGATACGGCAGGGAGATGCACCGCAAGCTGCTCTACACGGTGAGCACGCGGGCGCTGCACGTGCTTCATATTTATTATACGGGACAGCCGTCGCCGTATTTGGCATAAAAGCGGGCCGGTTATAAGCATAGGTTCAACGTCCTGCCAAGGGGGGCTCTATGGCCGCGGCCTCTCGAAGCGCGGCTGCGTGAAGGGGCTCATCGAACGGGCTCACCGAACGATTCGCCGCGCGGCGGATCCGGGCAGGATACGAGGAGGAAACGGCATGGCAGAAACGGTAGAAAAAGACATCGGCCGGACGATGGGGGAAGCGCGGAGCGTGCTGAAGCGCTTCTTCGGCTACGAATCGTTCAGACGCGGACAGGAGGAGCTGATCGAGGCGATCATGAGCGGCCGCGACGCGCTCGGCGTCATGCCGACCGGCGCGGGCAAGTCGATCTGCTATCAGGTGCCGGCGCTACTGCTGCCCGGGGTGACGATCGTCGTATCGCCGCTGATCTCGCTCATGAAGGATCAGGTCGACGCCCTGAACGCGGCCGGCATCGAGGCGACGCTCATCAACAGCACGCTCTCCGCGAAGGAGACCAACGATCGGCTGCGCGACATTTATTACGGCCACTACAAGCTGGTCTACGTCGCGCCGGAGAGGCTCGAGTCCGAACGATTCCGCGGCATGCTGCGCCATATTCAGGTGCCGCTCGTCGCGGTCGACGAGGCGCACTGCGTCTCGCAGTGGGGACACGACTTCCGCCCGAGCTACATGGGCATCTCGCGTATGCTTCAGGACATCGAGCCGCGCCCGGTCATGGCCGCGTTCACCGCGACGGCGACCGATGTCGTAAAAGAGGACATCGTCGAACGGCTGAAGCTGGCGTCGCCCGCCCGCGTTACGACGGGCTACGCGCGCGAGAATCTGTCGCTGTCCGTCGTCAAGAATGCGGACAAGCGGGATTTTCTGCTGCGCTACATCCACGACCGTCCGGGGCAGTCGGGCATCGTCTACGCCGCGACGCGGCGGGAGGTCGAGGGGCTGGCGGGCTTCTTGGCTTCGCATGGAATGAGTGTCGGGATGTATCACGCCGGCCTGGCGGAGGAGGAGCGGGCGCGGACGCAGGAAGCGTTCATCCGCGACGACCTTCAGCTGATCGTGGCGACGAACGCATTCGGCATGGGCATCGACAAGTCGAACGTCCGTTATGTCGTACACTTCAACATGCCTAAAAATCTGGAGGCGTACTATCAAGAGGCAGGCCGTGCGGGACGCGACGGGGAGCCCGGCGAGTGCGTCATGCTGTTCTCCGCGCAGGATGTCGTGACGCAGAAGTTCTTCATCGAACGGAGCGAGGCCGAAGACGAGCGCAAGCGCAACGATTATCGCCTGCTGAACGATATGGTGGAGTACGCGCACACGTCCGACTGCCTCCAGCGGGCGATCGTGAGGTACTTCGGCGAAGACGGCGGCGAGCCTTGCGGGCGCTGCAGCAGCTGCACCGACGAGCGGGAGCTGCGCGACGTCACCGAGCAGGCAAAACTGGTATTCGCTTGCGTATCCGCCATGAAGCAGCGCTTCGGCATCACGCTGACGGCCAAGGTGCTGCGCGGCGCGGGCGATGCCAAGGTGCGGCAGTTCGGCTTCGACAGCCTTCCTTGGTACGGCCGGCTCGGAAGCCTGTCGGAAAAGGAAATCGTCCAGCTGATCCACGGTCTCGTGGCCGACGGCTACCTGAAGCTGACCGACAGCCAATACCCGGTCGTACAGCTCGCGGCCAAGGTACGAGGCGTGATGAGCGACGGCGAGCAGGTGCATCAGCGGATCGAACCGCAGCAGAGCGGCCGATCCGGCAGCCGTTCCTCCTCGCGCTCGGGCGGCAGCTCCGCGGTCGTGCCGCCCGCCGACGCCGAGCTGTTCGAGCGGCTTCGAGAAGTCCGCAAGCGGCTGGCGACCCGCGAAGGCGTGCCGCCGTTCATTATCTTCGGCGACGCCACGCTGCGGGAGATGTGCGCCCTCCGGCCGACATCCGAGTTCGAGATGCGCCGCGTCAAGGGCGTAGGCGATGCCAAGCTGGAGAAGTACGGGGAAGCCTTCGCCGAGGCGATTCGCGAGTATGCGGAGCGCTGAATGGCAGGAAGGTCAAGTGATGATAGATGAGCTAGGAGCGGACGAACGTCACGTTCGCAACGAGCATAGCGTTACTGCAAGTTAGAAGTTTTGAAGCGCAAGCCGCTGCCCAGCCTCGTTACGGACAATGACCGGAAACAAGGCTGGGCAGCGGCGTTTTGCTTTTGCTTTTTCGCTTTGCTCTGTGCTTCTGATGTTTGTCTCTACTTTTTTCGCTCATCCCTTCCTACTCCAAGCGATTCTCTCAAGCGCGTCGCCCCGCCGCGCCGGCAAGACTAGATTCCGCTTTTGCCTACGGACAAAGCGCCGCTGCGGTACATAACGGTTCGGATATCGTCCGATTTATGCGCGGGGCATTGGACGATGACGGTCACTTCCGGCAGCCATGCAAAGTCTCTCGGCCTGGGTCTGCCGCCGCGAATGAGCCGTTGAAGGCAGAAGCCCGCGCAGAAGCCGACGGCGGCGCCGACCAGCCCCCAGACGATCGGCCCCCATGCGAGCCTGAAGCCGACGGCTACGCCGATGACGGCGCATGCGGTCGCCCAGGCGGTTCCGACTTCTACCGCGTCGTTCTTTTTCGAATCCTCGGGCTTTTCCGTCAGCAGATCCATACCCACGGCTAATATATGCCGTCGTTCGATGCCGGATTGCTCAATGACGGCAAGCGCTTGCTCCAATTCGATCGTATTGGCGAAGCAGCCGATCAACAACATGACGCTCACCCCGATTCCGCGAATATATCGAGCTTCGATTGTCCGTATTTGTCCCTCAGATAGGCAAGCTGCTCCTCGCGGAACAGCTTGTTCTGTTCGATTGTCCCCCGATAGGCAAGGTACGAGGCGCCTCCGACGACGGAAGGCATGAACAAGAACCAATGCAGCGACAGGATGCCGGTAGATTTGGGAATGCTGCCGAACAGCAACTCGACGCAAGCCGCGAAGATGTGAGAAGACCCGATGAAGAACCACCACCAGAACATGAGGTAAAAGGCCAGACAGAAGCGCTGGTTGTATAGCTGCCCGAGCCCCGGAAACAGCACTGAATAGAAAAGACCGGTAAGCGGCTTTTTCCGTTCGATATACTGAATCTCCAGCGGATGGATCAGCATTCGGCCGATCGGCTGCCGTTCGTACTCCGCCAAGGCGCGCAGGCTCGCCTGATACCGCGCCGAACGATAGCTGTCCCATATCGCGAACAAATAGACGATGGCATACCCGAAAGCCAAATTCGCATCCAAAACGCGACGGGCATCTTCAAACTTGCCGCAGAAGGTGAATACGATCGCTTCGTTGAGCCGGCACATCGAATTGATGCCGATCTCCGTGAGCGTCAGTAAGATCCCCCGTGCATATTGGTTGACGATGAAATGTCCGAAGCCGGGGAAGGCGGCAGACCACCAGGCTACCATGGCGGGGCGCGGCGTCGACGAATAGGTGATCCCGAACAGGCTTAGCCGAGAGACCGGATAGCGATTCCTTGAAGGTCGAGTTATCATGGATTTAGTTTGCAAAAAATTACAATCATTATACACATATTCCATATCCGAGTAAGATGCAGAGCCTTTGGATATACTTGGCACGTCGGTGATCGACGATCCGCGCATGCGCTTGGAGAAGCGGCGCTACTTCGAAGCATAGGCGGTGAAACTTGCATGAAAGAGCCGAAGGCCGCAGTGCAGCCAGCTGAGCTATCCTCCAGCTTGGCCGAAAATATCGAGCAGATCCGCAGCAAGCTTGGCAACGCCGCCGACCTCCTCGTCAGCGAGCATTGCTCCAAGAGCGGCGTCAAGTACGCCGTCTTTTGCATAGACGGCTTATCCAACCGTCTGATCATCCAGGAGCATCTGCTGGAAGCGCTCATCGGTTCTGAATCCGACAAGGCAGAACTGCCTGTTCAGGAGATCAAGTCGACGCGCAGACTAGACGATGCCATCATCTCCATACTCTCGGGGGACACTGTCGTCCTGATGGAAGGGATGTCAGATGCCTGGATCGTCGGGACAAAGACCTGGAACAGCAGATCCGTCGAGGAGCCGCAGACCGAAGCACTGATCCGAGGGCCAAGAGACGGATTTACGGAAAGTTTCCGTACGAATACGGCCCTCATCCGAAGGCGGCTGCGCGATCCGAATCTTCGGTTCGAATCGTTCCAGCTGGGCAGGCGCTCGCGTACGGACGTTTCGATCGTCTATGTCGAAGGCATCGTGAACGACCAGCTGCTGCAGGAAGTTCGCAGAAGGATTCATACGATCGACGTGGACGACGTGACGGGTTCGGGGTTCATCGAGCAGTGGATTTCGGACCATTTTTTATCTCCGTTTCCCCAGATCATGAGCACCGAACGGCCGGACAAGGTGACCGCGGCGCTGATGCAGGGCAAGATCGCCATCGTCGTGGATAACACGCCTTTTCAGCTCATCATGCCGATGACGATTTTTTCGTTTTTTCATTCGCCGGAAGACTATTATCAAAATTGGACGATATCGACGGTCATTCGGGTCATGCGTTTCGGAGCCGCCTTTCTGGCTACGTTTTTGCCGGCCTTCTATATCGCGCTGCTCGAGTATCACCACGGCATGCTGCCTTCGCAGCTCGCCTTCTCGATCGCGGGTTCGCGGGAAGGCGTGCCTTTCCCGGCAGTTGTCGAGGCCTTCGCCATGGAGGCTACGCTTGAGCTGCTGCGGGAAGCGGGCGTCAGGCTGCCCAAGCCGATCGGCCAGACGATCGGAATCGTTGGCGGTCTTGTCATCGGCGAAGCGGCGGTCAGAGCCGGCATCGTCAGTCCAATTATGGTCATTGTCGTTGCGATAACGGCGATCTCGTCGTTCTCGCTGCCTTCTTATACCTTCGCCATTTCGCTTCGAATGATACGGTTTCTGATCATGTTGGCCGCAGCTTTGTTCGGCCTGTACGGCATCGTGCTTTCGTATATCGTGCTGAACATCCATATCGCCAACCTGATGAGCTTCGGGATTCCTTACGCGACGCCGTTCGCGCCGACGTTCACGGCCGACTGGAAGGACTTGCTCCTGCGCGCTCCGTTCCGGCTGCTGACCGGTCGACCGAGGATGATGCGGACGAAGGACAAAAATCGCATGAAAAACAAGTAAAGGCGGCGTGCCATGAAAACGTTCGAATACGGAGACAATCGAATCGGTTCACGGGAAGTCGCGATGATGATCTCATCGATCATGATCGGCGTCGGGATCCTCACGCTGCCGAACCAGCTCGCCAAGCACATCAATTCCTCCGACGGATGGATTTCGATCGCGGGGGCGGGACTCATCGCGGCCGCGTGCGGACTCGTCATCTGCCGGCTGACGAGCCGATTTCAAGGCGATACCTTTCACCGGTATACGGAGCGGATTACGGCAAGGCCGGTCGCCATTCTCGTCTCCGCGGTTTACGGCGTCTATTTTTTGTTGTATCTCTCTTTCGCGATTCGATCGATCGCCCGCATTTCCAAAATGTATCTTTTCGATAACACGCCTGTCTCCTTTATTTCGGTCGCCTTTCTGCTCGTCGTCGTGTACGCGGTATTCGGTACGAAAGCGGCGCTGCTGCGGCTGAATACGATGTTTCTGCCGATCGTACTGCTGATTTCCGTCATCGTGATGCTGTTCGCCATCCAGTTGGCCGATATCGGCAATCTGAAGCCGTTCCTGATTACGCGTCCGACCGAGCTGCTCTCGGGAACGAAGGATGCGACTTATGCCCTTCTGGGCTTCGAGATACTGCTTTTTCAAGCGCCGCTGCTGAGACCGGCCGTCCGCACCGAGAAGGCCATGTTGATCGGCGTTGCGATTCCCGTCGTCTTATATTTGCTGACCTACCTGTATTCGATCGCGATTTTCACGAGAGAGGGCACGGCGCAGATTATCTACCCCACCGTCGAGATCGCCAAAGAGGTGCGGGTGCCCGGGCAATTTTTCGAACGCATGGAGTCCGTCTTCTTTACGGTTTGGATCATGACTATTTTCAATTCATCCTGCATGGCGATGGAGGCGAGCGTCTCCTGCTGGAGAGCGATCTTCGCCGGATTGAACCAGCGGACCTGCATCTGGATCATGAGCCCGGTTTCCTTTACGATAGGCATGCTGCCTCAGAACGTGTCGCAATATAATAAGCTGGGCTCGGCCGTCAGTTATATCGGTTACGGTACTGCGGCGATCATCCCGATCGTGCTGCTGGCGACGGCACGGCTTAAGGGGGGCAGCCGCGTTGGCTGAACGGTACAGGCGCTTGGCTGCTTTACTCGGGGTGGCGCTGACCTTCCTTACGACCGGCTGCTGGGATCGCGTCGAGATTAACAACCGCGGCTTCGTCGTCGGCGTGTCCGTAGACGCGCAGCCGGCCAAGGAGGATGAAGACAAAAGTACGGCCAGGTCTTTTCGGATCTGCTATCAGATCGTCATTCCCGGTGCGCAAAAGGGCGGGACGGAGGGCGGCAAAGCGAGCTCCGGTTATTCGAATCTGTGCGGGGAGGCGGTCAGCCTGTCCGCCTTCAACCAATTCGCGGCCGACAAGCTGAGCCGCCCTCCTTTTTACGATCACCTGAAGGTTATCATCATCTCCGACCGCGTCGCGCGGGTGGGCTCGGGCTTCAGCGACTCGCTCGACTTTTTCCTGCGGGGCACCGGCCTTAGGCGGTCCATCAAGATTCTCGTCGCCAAGGGCGACGCTTCCCAAGCGCTCAATTCGGAGTCGCCGAACGAAAAGCTGCCTGCCACCGATATAGAGAACATTTCAGGCAACCGAAGAAGTCTGGAAAAGCCGCCCGCCTCGCACATCGGCTACATTCACGAGCGGCTGATGAACGAGACCAGCTTTGCGGTTCAGCAGCTTGAGACCCAAAATAAATCGATCCTCGTATCCGGCAGCGCCGTCTTCGACGGAAGGACCAATCGCGAGGCAGGCACGCTGGACGCGCGGCAGACGGCGGGCCGCAATTTTTTGCTCGGTTCGAAAATGAGGGGATTCATCACCTTCCAATCCGATGGCATCCGCGTTGCGCTCGACGTCTACGAGATCCGAAGCCATATGCGCGCGAATGTGCGCGATCCGGAGCATATCGTGTTCGACGTATCCGTCCATGCCAGGGTCAGCATCCGCGAGACGACCGGCGCTCAAGATCTGATGAATACGTCCGTCATGAACCGGATCCAATCCGATGCCGCCGACGAGATCGAATCCATGATCGCGGATGCGGTCGACAAGATCCAGCACGACATACGCAAGGATGCGCTCGGTCTCGGCGATTACTTGAAGAAAAACCATTACCATACCTGGAAGAAGATATCCAACGACTGGGACCGCGGCAAATATATGCTGGGCGGATGTATCGTCAAGCCGCAGGTGAAGGTCAGCGTTCTCCAGATGGGCATCGTGGACAAGTCGGAGAGGGGCTAGTCGGCAGAGAAAGGAGGTGGCCGGATGCTATGGACGGGAGAATTTATCGCAGGGCTGCTCCTTAGCGCCGCTGTGCCTTATTTGGCCTACCGAATCAACCGATTCCTGCACGAAAAGTCGGATCCCCCCTGGAAGAAGGAGGACTAAAGCAATCCCGGCAACGACCTTGCGTATTGCCCATCACGCCCTTCTCGCCTACAATTGGGATAGCAAGGGCGGAAGCGAGGAATTGACGGCATGAAAAGAACAGTCCGCGGGGCTCTCGCGGCAGTGCTGCTGCTGACGGCCGCGGGATGCGGTCCGGCGTCCGTGCGAACGGCTTCTTCGGAGGTCGGCGCCGGCAATATTCAGTGGGCGTTCACTCAGGAGCAGCAGCATCCGGAAAAGCAATTGATTCAAGTCATCCAAGGCGCGGAAGCGTCGCTCGACGTCGCGATCTACAGCTTGACTTATCCGGACATCGTCGGCGCGATCCGGGACGCCAAAAAGCGCGGCGTCGCCGTGCGTGTGCTGACCGACCGCATCCAATCTTCGGGCAAGACGCAGAAGGAAGCGCTTAAGCTGCTCGGCAGCGCAGGGATACCGATCAAGTTCAACAAGCACAGCGGATTGATGCATCTGAAAATGACCGTTGCGGACAAGCGGGTGGCGACGACCGGGTCGTTCAACTATTCGAAGGCGGCGAGCACGACGAACGACGAGATGCTGGTCGTCATCCGCGACGCTGCCGTGGCCGAGGCGTTCGCCGAGGCATTCGAGCGCGCCTGGCAGGACACCGGCGGCTACGAGACGCTTCCCGCATCCATCGCGCAAGCCGAGACGCCGGAAGCGTCGCCCGAGCCGGATGCGGAGAAGGAGGAAGCGTCCGGCCAGGAGGCCGCTGCCTGCAAGGATCCGCGAATCAAAGGCAACGTTAACGCCAAGGGGGACAAGCTCTATCACGTCCCGGGCGGCAAAAGCTATGAGAGAACCGAGCCCGAGGCTTGGTTCTGCACCGAGGCGGAAGCGGAGGACGCGGGATTCCGTCGAGCGGCAGGCTAGGCGGATAGGCAGATAGGCGGATCGAGAAAAGAACGAATCGGTTCGATTGGAGAGGGGGAGCGGACTTATGAAGTATTCGTTGTGCATCGGCGCTTATCCGGGGGAGGACGAGATCTATCACTTGGAAAAGGTCAAAGCGCTCGGATTTCAAGGATTGGAATATTACGCCTGGTGGGAGATCGACGATCTGAGGCGAACGATCAAGGCGCAGGATAGGCTCGGCGTCGGCATCGTCGCGACCTGCACGCCGTTCATCAGTCTCGTGGACCCGGCGAAGCGCGACGATTACCTCGACGGCGTATCGCGCACGGTCGAAGCGTGCAAGGCGCTCGGCACCCGTTCGATCATCTCGCAGACCGGCAATGAGCTTGAGGGCGTGCCGCGAGAGACGCAGCAGTTGGCGATGATCGAGACGCTGAAGCGGGCGGCTCCGCTGCTCGAAGCTTCGGACATCGTGCTCGAACTTGAGCCGTTGAACGGCCTGATCGACCATAGGGGCCACTATCTCCAGCGTTCCGACGAAGCGGCGGAGATCGTAGACAAGGTCGGCAGCAGCCATATCAAGCTCGTCTTCGACGTCTACCATCAGCAGATCACCGAGGGCAACGTCATCCGCAACGCGACGGAGTACCGCCACCGGATCAATCACTACCACATCGCGGACAATCCCGGGCGCAATCAGCCGGGAACCGGCGAGCTGAACTACGTGAACATTTTAAGAGCGATCAAGGAGACGGGCTTCGAAGGGTTCATCGGCCTCGAATGCGGATTCACGATCGATCCGGACGACGCGGTCGAGCAGTTCCATGAAGAGGTCATCGCGCGGATCTGATCGCTCAACCGGACATGGACGCATAGCGCACCCCCGTTATTGGCTATTATAGCCAACGGGGGTGTTTTTTGTTCAGCGATAGGGAGCTGGACGAGGAGTGATAGGCAGGCGTATGGGGCAGGGAACGCCCGGGCAGAATGGGGAAAGATTCCAAGGGGATCGGAGGATGACGATGGCTGACGGCAAGCGGATGGATACGAAGACGGAACCGAGCGGCAAAGAGAAGCCGACGCTGTCCCTTGTCCTGGACGAGTTGAAGGACTGCGTCGATTGCATCCATCAGAAGCTGGGCGGGAGCGGCGCCGACCTCGTCTACTTTGCGGCGATCGTCGACAACAATGCCCTTCAACGCGATTTGATAGGACCCTTGTCGCAAGCTTCTCCCGAGCAGCTCGCCGAAGCGTTGTCGGGCGCCCCGTATTCGTCCGCCAAGGACTTGGAGGCGTGCATCTCAGGCATTATGAACGGAGGCGCGGCCGTATTCGACGGGCAGGACGCCTATCTTTTCGATATACCGAAGCAGGTAGGCCGCACGATCGAGCAATCGGAGACCGAGACGATCATCACCGGCCCCCATGACGGCTTCGTCGAAAGTTTGGAGGAAAACCTCGGCGTCATCCGCAAGCGCATTCGCAGCGCCAAGCTGAAAACCATAGCGCTCGAGATCGGCGAGATCTCGAAGGCCCGCATCGTCATGCTCTATGTGGAAGGCATCGTCAACGATTCGTTCGTGAAGATGCTGTCCGAGCGAATCGGCGATATCGAGATCGACGGCGTGGCAGACGCCAACATGCTCGTCCAATTGATCGACGAAAACCCGAATTCGGTGTTCCCGCAATATTTGACGACCGAGCGTCCTGATGCCGTCATCTCGAAGCTGCTGGGCGGACGCATCGTCGTGATCCTGGACGGCAGTCCGAGCGTCATTTGCGCGCCTACATCCTTCCTCGAGTTTTTTTCGTCGCCCGACGATTATTACCAGCGTTGGCCGATCGGCACCGCGCTGCGCATTTTGCGGCTGATCGGCTTTATCATTACGATCTGTTTTACGGCGTTTTACGTCTCGGTGACGACGTTCCATTACGAGATGATTCCGCACGCGATGCTGCTCAACCTGGCCGAGTCCCGCAGCAGGGTGCCTTTTCCGCCCCTGATCGAAGCGCTCCTCATGGAGACGACGATCGAGCTGCTGCGGGAGGCGGGCGCGCGGCTGCCGACGAAAATCGGACAGACGATCGGCATCGTAGGCGGTATCGTCATCGGCCAAGCCGCCGTTCAGGCCGGCTTCACGAGCAATATCCTTATCATTGCGGTCGCCATTTCCGCCATCGCGTCGTTCGTCATTCCGAGCTACATCATGAGCGCGTCGCTCCGCTTGATCCGCTTCGGCTTGATCATTCTGGCCGGGGTCATCGGCAATTTGGGACTCATCATGGGGATCGGGTTGCTCGTCATCCACATGGCGGGCGTGACGAACCTCGGCACGTCGTACTTGACGCCGATCGCGCCGGCCAAGTTCATGGACATTCTGGACACGCTGGTCCGAGGTCCGTTCTGGGCGCTCAAGAAACGGCCGACGATCAGCCGGTCGCCGAACCCGGTGCGCACGAAAATAAAAAGATAGCGGAGGACTCCGTGAAGGAAAAACTGAACGGCTTTCATGTGGCGCTCCTCATTTATATGATCGAACTCGACGTCACCGTATTCACGCTGCCTCGATTGGTAGCCTCGGAGATCGGCACGAACGGATGGCTGGGTTTTCTGGGCTTATCTCTGCTTGCCATGTTCAATATTTGGCTTTACCGCCTCGTCTACAAGGCAGGTCAGGGAAGAAGCGTATTCGATATTGCCGAATCGGCGCTTCCCAAAGCCTTGCTGTACCCGTTCTATGCGTTGCTGGCGCTGCTATGGCTTAGCGTCGCCGCCTTTGCCGGCAAGAGCTTCATTTTGATCTTTCAGACGCTCACCTTTCAGACGAGTTCTCCCATGCTCATTTTCGCCGTGTACTGCCTGCTCGTCTATGCGCTGCTGACAAAGGATCTGTATAGCATCGTCAAAGCGTCCACCGTTTTTTTTCTGCTCTCCATCTGGATGCTGGTTTTGTCGCCTTATTTTTTCAGAGAGTGGAGCCTTGACCGGTTTACGTCGTTTTTTTTCGAAGGCACTAAAAACGGTCATTCTATCGAAGGAATACTACACGTCTATACGGTTTTTATCGGATATGAGCTCTGCATGTTTCTTTTTCCGTATTCCGACGCCAAGACAAAGCTGTTCAAAGGCGTATTCGCCGGACATGCCTTTATTACGTTCACGAACTTGCTTACGATCTTGATCTCCTTCGGTTTTTTCAGCTTCGAGGAGGTTAAGATTTTGGAGTTTCCAGTCATCCATACGCTGGAATTTATCGAGATGCCTTTTATTAATCGGGTAGAAAATTTGGTCTTTCCCTTCTTTTTGTTCTCGAATCTTGTCTCCTCGGTCATGTTCGCTTTTGCGGCCCTGAGCGGCATACGGCGGATGCTGCCCAAGGTTTCTCAGAAGAAGCTGGTCCCGCCGTTGATCGCGGTCATTTTCATGCTCGGATTTTTGCCAACCACCTTTCGGCAGGCCGCCAAATGGATCGATATCTCGTATTTTACCGAGACCGGCGTCGCCTTCGCGCTCCCGCTCGTGCTGCTGATGCTCGTCCGGCTCGGCAAGCCTTCGAAAGGGGCGTCTTGAAATGTATTTGATCAAAAGACTGGGTTGGGCGATCTCGCTCCTCATGCTCGGCGGCTGCCAAGATGAAAAGGTATTGGAGAAAATCGGCTTTGTTCGAACGATCGCGATGGATACGGCAGAGGGCGATGAAAAAGCGCTGAAGGTGATGATCAGCATACCGAAAACGAATCAAACCGACAGCATCGTTTATACTGACACGGCGAGAACCTTCAAGCAGGCGAAGATGCGATTCGATATGCAAAACGACCGCAAGCTCGTTTTCGGACAGCTCCGCCAAATCATGTTCGGGGAGAAGCTCGCAAGACGCGGCATCTGGCAGCCGATGGATTCTGTATTCCGGGATCCGGCCGTCGGCATCCATACGCACGTACTCGTCTCCGAGGTAGACCCCGGCAGCTACATGTCCAAAACATATAAGCAAGGCGGCACGCCGGGGGAGTATATCGATAATCTGGTTCGGTCCGATCCCGCTACCCTGGGCAAGTTCGATTCGAACCTGCATACGTTTTTAAGAGATTACTACGACGACGGCATCGAGCCGGTAGCCACGATCATCAAGGAGACCGGTCAGGGCCTCATGGTCGACGGCATCGCCCTGTTCGTGAGGGACCGGTACGTCTCCAAGATCCAATCCGACGACGCGATGTACTTCGCGATGCTGCGGGAACGGGTAAAAGGCGGCTCTCTGTTCATGGACGAAGTCGTTACCAATCGGGGGATCGGCACGATCTCGATAGCCAACGTCAACAGCCGGCGGAGCATATCGATCCTGTCGCTGCCGGACGAGAAGCATGGGAAACCCGCCGAGGTCGTCCTCAAGATCCGTATCAGAGGCTCGCTGCTGGAGTACGACGGCTTGAAGGCGTTCAACAATATTCGCACGCAACCGACGCTTGAACGCGCGATGGAGCAATACGTCGGCGAGCGGCTTGAGCGGCTCGTCGGCGAGATGCAGAAGACGGGAGCGGACGCGCTTGGCGTCGGCATTCAGATCCGCAACCATATGCGTTATGCGGATTGGAAGGCGCTGGACTGGAATCGGGAGTTCTCCATAGCGCGGATCAACGTCAGCGTCCATCTGAACATTAAAGATTTCGGCAGGCTGATCGACTCCTAAGATCGGCCGATCCGTCGAATGTGAGATATGTCATTGCCCGCCACGGCGGGATATGGCAAGCTTGTAGGACTACGTTAGTAACGATCCTCGTAGTCCGAACAAGGAGGCTGCCAAATGAAATTCGAATATCTGCCGCCAGCCGATCAAATTATTGAAATGATCGGTCGCATCTACCAGTTCGGCATGACAACTACGTCAGGCGGCAATCTGTCCGTACTGGACGACAATGGCGATATATGGATTACGCCAGCCGGCGTTGACAAGGGCGCTCTGCGCCGCGAAGATATCGTGCGCGTTCGCGCGGACGGCGGCGTCGAAGGACTTCACAAGCCGTCGAGCGAACTGCCCTTTCACCAGGCGATCTATCGGGCGAGGCCAGATCTGCGCGCGGTCGTTCATGCGCATCCGCCGGCGCTCGTGTCTTTCAGCATCGTGCGCAAAGTACCGAACGTCGATATGCTGCCCGGCGAGCGGGAGATCTGCGGCGAGGTCGGGATCGCCCCTTACGCGCTGCCCGGCAGCTCCCGCCTCGGCAAGAATATTGCAGCCGTCTTCGCGGAAGGCAAGCGCTGCGTCATGCTGGAGAATCATGGCGTCGTCGTAGGCGGCCCTACGCTGGCCGACGCCTATCAAGCCTTCGAGACGCTTGAATTCTGCGCCCGCATGGAGATTCAAGCTTCGGGCCTTGGGCGGCCTCGGTCGCTCACCGCAGCGCAGCGGGCGCTGGCGGTTTCGGCAGCGGTCGCGCTGCCTGAGCTGTCTCGGGATCGTGAAGGAATGTGGACCGCAGAGCGGGAGGCGCGCGTGCGGATGTGCGCGTATATCCGCCGTTCTTATGAACAGCGGTTGTTCACGAGCACGCAAGGGACCTTTTCCGTAAAGCTGGACGATGACGCTTTTCTGATCACGCCCCACGGTCTCGACCGCAAATATCTGGAGCCCGAAGACCTGGTCTTGATCTGCGAAGGGACAGCCGAGCGAGGCAAGCAGCCGAGCCGTTCGGTGCTGCTGCACAGGGCGATCTACGCCCGCCAGCGCCATGTCCGCTCGGTACTCGTCGCCCACTCGCCGTATACGATGGCGTTCGCCCTCACGGACAAGCCGTTCGAGTCGAAGACGATCCCGGAGGCGTACATTCTGCTGCGCGGCATGCCGAAGCTGCCCTTCGAAGCGGTCTACGATTCGGTGGAGGAGACCGCCGCGCGCTTCACGCCGGACGTGCCTCTCGCCCTCGTCGACAACAACTGCGTGATCGCGACAGGCAGCAGTCTGCTGAACGCGTTCGACCGATTGGAGGTCGCCGAATACAGCGCGAAGTCTATCATTCAATCGACGAATCTCGGCGAGATCGTCCATATGGATGATGCCAGCATTCGCGACATCGAGACGGCGTTCAAGCTATAAGATCGATGGGCAAGAGCGGCGGCAGGACACCTGCCGCCGTTCTTTTTATCGAGGCTGCGCGCAGGACCTCAATTTTAGGCGAAGGCGACCGCGGAAGCCGAGCTGACGACGGTCCCGATACCCTGCCCCTCGCACAGCGCTCTCATCGCGCCCGGCCGATCGAAGTTGAACACATGCACCGGCAGACGATAATCCCGGGCGAGCAGGAAGGCCGATTGGTCCATAATGCGAATATTGCGTTCGAGGACGTCGTCATAGTGCAGGCTCTTGAACCGCCGGGCTTCCGGTCGCAGCTTCGGATCGGTCTCATAGACGCCGTCCACGCCTTGCTTGGCCACGAATAGCGCCTCGCAGTTCACCTCGATCGCCCGCTGAACCGAAGGGTAGTCTGTCGTCACGTAAGGTTGACCGTTGCCTCCCGCTAAGATGACGACGTATCCCTTCTCCAGATGATGGACCGCCCGCAGCCGGATGTAAGGCTCTGCGGCCGAAGGCACGGGCATGGCGGTCATGACACGGACCTCCTTGCCGGATCGCGCCTTGAGGGCGCCGCGAAGCATGAGGCTGTTGATGACTGTGGCAAGCGTGCCTATGCTGTCCGCTTCGGCGCGCTCGATGCCCCAATGATCCGCCATCGAACCTCTGAAGATATTGCCTCCGCCGATGACGAGCGCAACCTCGACGCCCAGCTCCAGCACGGACAGCACCTCGCCGACGATATGCTCCAGCCGTTCGGGATCGAAGCCGAACGCCGATCGTCCCGCGATCGCGCCCCCGCTTAGTTTGATGAGCACCCTCTTGTATCTTGCCATCTCTCAAGCACCTCCCGCTATTATGTTGCACTTGCCGCGCCTCGAATCGGCCAGGCACAAAAAAACGCTAGAGCCATAAATGGCTCTAGCGTTGATTAAGCGAAGCGAAAATCGAAAGAACGCCCGGAAAAGCCGTCTGCGGCGCGTCCTTTGATCCATGCTTTCGCCCTCCCAATTTTAGAATCAACTTATTTTATCCATCCGGTTCGGGAATTGCAATACTTGATTTAATTGACTTATATCTAACTCATAATTGAATTGACCTCCATCAAATAGCGGGATATAATGACTGTATTGTAACTTAGATGTGAGTTAATGGAGGGAAGAGCGTGAGTCCTCGGCGATTGAACGTGGGTTTGATCGGTATGGGGGAAGTCGCCCAACTGATTCATTTGCCTGTATTGGAAGCGCTGCCTGAACAATACCGTATCGCGGCGTTCTGCGACGTGTCGCCCATGCTGCTCTCCGCGATGGGCAATAAGTACGGCGTCGACCGCCTCTATTCCGATGCCGGCGAGCTCGCCAGGGATCCGGATCTCGACGTCGTCCTCGTGCTGAACAGCGACGAGTACCATGCCGAGTGCGCGATCGCGGCAGCGAACGGGGGCAAGCATGTCCTGATCGAGAAGCCGATGTGCCTGACATTCGCCGAAGCCGACGCGATCATCGAAGCAAGGGACCGCAGCGGCGTGAAGGTCATGGTCGGCTATATGCGGCGTTATGCGACCGCTTTTGAGGAGGCGGTCCGGGAAATCGGCAAGATGGAGCGCGTTCACTACGCCAGAGTGCGGGATATAATCGGACCGAACGCCTTTTTCACCAGACCGACCAGCCATACGCTCGCCTTTGGCGACATACCGGAAGCGCTCAAGCAGGACCGCAATGCCAGGGCGCTGAAGATCGGGGTCGAAGCGACGGGGCTTGCACCCGATTCTCCGTATATCGACCTTTACAGGTTCCTGGGCGGATTGTCCAGCCACGATCTGTCGGTCATGAGGGAGGCGCTCGGCATGCCGCTCGGCGTCGTCGGCGCCAAGTACACCGTGACGGACGGCTATCCGTTCCTGACCGCCATTTTCGATTACGGCGACTTCTCCGTCGTGTTTGAGACCGGCGTCGACGGGCAAGGGCGGTTTGATGCTCATTTAGAGGTGTACGGCATCGGCAAATCGGTCAAGGTCCAATACGATACGCCTTATATACGCCATCTGCCGACGAAGCTGACGATCGGCGAGACGGTCGGCGAAACGTACAGCGAATCGGTCATCCGGCCTACGTTTACAGATCCGTACACGCTGGAGATGAAGCATTTCCACGAGGCGATAACGCAGGATCGTCAGCCGAAGACGACGCCTGAAGATTACAAAAACGACCTCATCCTGTTCAAGATGATCATCGACGCCTTAAAATAATCGAAGACAAGGAGAGTAGGCTATGCCTTATACGTTATCGCAATTGAATCGAACGGGTATGCCGCCGCTGCTCGCAGGCATCGCGGACAGCATGCAATGGATGGAAAAGCGCGCCCGAATCCGCCAAACCTGGCTGGATTACATCGGGGACCTGCCGGAGCGGCCGCCCGTGCAGCTGCGCTATATCGACAGCGCCGAAGAGCGGGGTTACACGCGCCATCGCGTCGAATACGATACGGCGCTCGGCGACACGATCCCCGCATACCTGCTCGTACCGTCCGCCCCGTCGAATACGCCCTCATCGCGGTATCCGGCCGTGCTCGCGCTCCATCCGACTCATGAGCTGGGCAAAGACGACATCGCGATCGTGCCGGGACGTCCGAACCGCGGCTATGCCGTCGAGCTGGCCCTTCGGGGCTACATCGTGCTCGCTCCGGACGCGATCACGGCCGGAGAGCGCATCTATCCGGGCTACCCCGGCTTCGACAGCACCGCCTTCTACGAAGCGTACCCGAATTGGTCGACCGTCGCCAAAAACGCGACGGACCATATGCAGGGCATCGACGTCCTCTGTTCGCTTGAAGAGGTCGACCCGCATGCGATCGGTGCGATCGGCCACTCCTTCGGAGGCTACAATGCCTATTTTCTTGCCGGGCTGGACGATCGGGTCCGCGCGGTCGTATCGAGCTGCGGCTTCAGCCCCTTCACGGGCGATCCGCATCCGGAGCATTGGGGATACCGCCCTTATCCGTACACGCATATTCCGAAGGTGAGCGCCGACTTGCAAGAGGACCGCATTCCCTTCGAATTTCACGAGATCGCCGCCCTGTGCGCCCCCGTACCTTTCTTTAATTATGCAGGTCAGCAGGATGCCATCTTCCCGCATTGGCGTTCGGTCGCCGAGGGGATGGGGGAGCTGGCCAAGCTGTACGCATTGCTCGGCTGCGAGGACCGGTTCCGCTTTTATCTCGGAGAAGGCCGGCATGATTTTCCCGAAGAGATTCGCTGGCTGGCTTACCGCTTTTTGGACCGCTGGCTTATTAAGGAGGGCGATTGACCGATGAAGCCGCTTAAGATCGTTATGCTGCAGAGATCGCTTCTAACGGATCGCATCTTCACCGAAGCCCATAGAGAACGCATCCGCCGCTTCGGTACGCTGGTCATAAACGACGCCTCCGGCAACCCTACGCCCGCACGGGCCGCCGAGCTCGCTGACGGGGCAGATGTCATCATCACGTCCTGGGGATGCCCGCCGCTCGAAGCGGACATCCTGGACCGGTGCCCGTCGCTCGGGCTCGTCCTGCATGCAGCCGGCACGGTCAAGCCGATTCTGAGCCCGCAGCTCTCCGAGCGGGGCATTCGTCTCGGCACGGCCAACGAGGCGCTCGCGCGGGGCGTGGCGGAGACGGCGCTGGGTCTTGCGATAGTGTCGCTGAAAAACATGTGGCAGCTGTCCCGCAATACGCGGGAAGGCGAGTGGGATAAGCAGCGCGAGCGCGTTAAGGAGCTGTACGGGGTGACCGTGGGCATTATCGGCGCCGGACTGTCGGGACGGCATCTGATTCGTTTGCTGCAACTGTTCGAAGTCCGGGTGCTTGTCTACGATCCGTTCGTGTCCGAAGCCGAGGTTAACGGCATGGGCGCCGGCAAGGTCGAGCTCGACGAGCTGCTGCGCGCATCCGACGTCGTCTCGATTCACGCGCCGTCCGTGCCGGAGACGGACCGCATGATGAACGCGCGCACGCTCGGGCTCATGAAGGACGATGCGATCCTCATCAATACGGCTCGCGGGTCGCTGGTCGACGAGGAGGCGCTCGTGGCGGAGCTGCGCAAGGGGCGGCTGTGGGCATGCCTGGACGTGACGGAGCCGGAGCCGCCCGAAGCCGACCACCCGTTCAGGTCGCTGCCCAACGTCACGCTGCTGCCGCATATCGCGGGCGCCGAGAACAACGGGCTGTACCGGCTGGGCGACTATATCGCGGACGAGGTCGAGCGCTATGCCGAGGGCAGGCCGCTCAAAGGCGAAGTCGACATCTCCCAGCTGTACCGGCTGGCCTAAGGGCAGGTTGACAGTGCGCGGAGCGCGACACTAAGATAAGAAGATCATCGGATTCCGACTCGCTTGCGGGTTCGCGAATCCGTTTTATTGCTTGGAGGCGGCAGGGAGAGATCATGAAGACGAAGCATAGCCGCAAAACGTTCCGCGTTCGCCAGGACGAGATGCTAAGGCGTCTGAGGCAGGAGATTGTCGGCGGCGAGAGGAAGCCGGGCGAGTTCCTGCCCTCGGAAAAGGATCTCGCGGACCAATTCGGGCTCAGCAACAAGATCGTTCGCGAAGTGCTGGCCGAGCTGGCGGCGGAAGGACTGATCGAGAAAAAGCCGCGCATCGGCAGCGTCGTCTCGCACAAGAGCGGGTCGGAACGGATCGTCCTGAAACTCGGACATCACGGTTCTACGCTGGACGAGACGGCTCTTAAATCGCTGCTTGCCGAATTCGAGACGCGATATCCTCATATTCGGGTACAGGACGTCCTGCTTCCGGCTCAAGGCCCGGCTGCGCTGAAGCCGTATCTGGAGCACGGGATGATCGACGCGCTGACGCTGAACGACGCCGAGTTTCGCGCTTTCGCGGAATCGGGCGACGCCGGGCTGTTCACGCCGCTTGAGGCGGACCCGGACGGCTATCCATTTTTGGCGGAAGCATTTGCTTGCGGCGACAAGCTATATGCCAGGCCTTTGACGTTCAGTCCGACGATCCTGTGCTACAACCGCGAGCACTTCCGCGAGCGGGGACTCTGGGAGCCGGACAGCAGCTGGAGCTGGGACGACCTGCTTGAAGCGGCGGACAAGCTGACGATTCCGCAGGTGCGGGCGGGCTTCCATTTTTCCGCGACGCAGCGCAACCGTCTCGCGGTCTTCCTGCTGCAGCACGGCGCGCAGGCGGAGCGGGACGCATCCGGCCGGCTGCAAATGCGAGGGACGCCGATGATGGAGGCCGTCCGTCGATACAAGGAGATCGTCACGGGCCGGATGACGCCGCTCATGTCGGAGCAGGACGCCAGGTTCCGCGTCGAAGAGCTGTTCGCGCAGGGCAAGCTGTCGATGATGCTGACGACTTATTACGGATTGAACGCGCTGAGGCAAGCCACTTTCGCGTACGATATCGCGCCGCTCCCGCGGCTCGCCGATCCGTCCACCCTGCTCATCGCGATCGGTATTGCGGCCAGCAGACATTCGCAGCATGCCGAGGAAGCGCGTCTTCTCGCCGAGTTTTTGACGAGTTCGGCGGCGCAAGCCATCGTCCGCCGCGACACGCTCAGCCTGCCTGCTTTGCGATCGGCGGCGGAATCGTACGACGGCGCGGACGGTGACGGCATCGCTTGCCGCCCTTCTCGATTCGGCATGTACCGGGAGATCATCCCGACCTATCGTTACGGCGGAACGCTTGGCCTGCAGGAGCGGGAATGGACCTGGTTTTTGCCCGAGGCGATGCTGTACTTGTCGGGGCTTGAGTCGGAAGAGACATTCTGCGATAAAGTCGAGGCCATGAGCCTGTCTTAGCGGCATCATGACGGATCGTTCGCCATAGCACATGTTATTTTCACCTTTTCGCCTCCCTGTCCGATGCCGGACAGGGAGGTTTTTTGCGATGGCGACCGGGTTTCGGATGTACTGAAGCCTGGGCTTTTTTATCGATTCTGATCTTTTTCCCAGAAACCCGAAGGAAATTGCAACATGCGCGATACCGCTCATTTTCCGCCGCCGGTCGTGCCTCTATGATGTAGATAGCATAGAGAAAAAAAGGGGCGGTGCTTCGGATATGAAAAAAAGACCAGAGCCTGAACGCGGCTGCACCGGGTTCGCGGCGCTCCGGCGCATATGGAGCGACCCGCCTGCGGCGAATCGGCCGGTGCCGTTCTGGGCGTGGAACGGCAATCTGGAGCAAGATGAGCTGGATGCGCAAGTCGAAGGCTTCAAAGACCAAGGCATGGGCGGCTTCATGATGCATGTGCGCGAAGGGCTGGAGACGCCGTATCTTGGCGACGAATTCATGGCTCGCGTGAAGGATACGGTTGCCAAGGCGAAGGCCGAGGGGCTGCAGGCTTGGCTGTACGACGAAGACAGGTATTCGTCGGGGATGGGCGGCGGGCTGGTGGGACGGCTCGGCGGCGACGCCGTCCGCGCGAAAGCCTTGTCGTTGACCGTGAGCCGGAACCTAGAGTTTGACGAGACGGTACGCGCGACGTACGTCGCGGTCATCGCTGGAGATGAGCTGCGCAGTTGCGTAAGACTGGAGGATCCTGGGGCAGCCGCCGGCAGCCGGGACCTTGCGCAGGACGAGGTCTATCTGACGCTGCGCCATCATGTCGCCGCCCCGAACGAATGGTGCCACGGAGACACGTATCCGGACGCGTTGAATCCCGAGGCGGCCAGGCTGTTCATCGAGACGACGCACGAGAAGTACAAGGCCGCCGTCGGAGACGAATTCGGACGGACGGTGCCCGCCATTTTTACGGACGAACCTTCGATACGGGGCTTCAACGAGGGCTTGAACCGGCCGGACTTAACCTGGATCGCTTGGTCCGACGTGCTGCCGGACGCATTTGCCGCTCGTCATGGCTACGAAATCTGGGAGCCGCTGCCTTATTTCTTCTTCCAAGGCCCGCATGCGGCAAAGATTCGGCATGATTACTGGTCGACGGTGACCGCGCAATTCAGCGACGCCTATACGCGGCAGCTCGCCGACTGGTGCAGGGCCAGCGGCATCGCGCTCGCCGGGCACTACTGCGAGGAAGGCAGCCTGATCGGCCAAACGATCCACTGCGGAGCCGTTATGCCGCATTACCGGCATCTTGACGTGCCGGGCATCGATACGTTGTGCGAGCAGACGGACGAGAGCCTGACGATCAAGCAGGTGTCGAGCGTCGCGAGCCAGTACGGCAGAAAAAAAGTCATCTCGGAAACGTTCGGCGTGACGGGATGGGGGCTCACCTTCGAGAGCCGCAAATGGATCGGCGACTGGCAGCTTGCGCTGGGCGTTAACGTCCTGACGCATCATCTTGCGCTCTACACGCTAAGAGGCTGCCGGAAACGGGACTATCCGCCGTCGTTCAATTACAACGTCAACTGGTGGCCGCACAATCGGGCGATCGAGGACTATTTCGCGCGGCTCGGCGCGGTGTTGAGCGAGGGCAAGGTACGAAGGGACGTGCTGGTCGTTCACCCGGCGTCCTCGGTATGGACGCAGCTCGGACGGGACATAGCATCGGGGCCGTGGCGGAATCGGGCGGGCGGCACGGAGGAGCTGAAGGCGTACGACGCGGAATTCAACCGCATGGTCAACTTGCTGCTCGGCGAACACATCGACTTCGATCTCGGCGACGAGACGATCCTGCGGGAGATCGGCGGCGTGCGCGGCGATAGGTTTATCGTCGGGGAAGCGAGCTATCGCGTCGTCGTGCTGCCGGATTTGTGCAATCTGGCCCGATCCACGTTTGAGCTTCTTCTGGCTTTTTTAGGCGCCGGAGGAAACCTATTCGCGTATGGCGGATTGCCGACGCTATTAGACGGCCGGGAAGCCGAAGAGGAGCTGCGTGCGCTGACCGGTCATTCCCGATTCAGGATGCTGGACGCCTCGCACCGGCTCATCGAAGCGCTGACCGAGATTGCCCCGAGGCCCGTCAGCCTGCGCGATCCGGGCGGAGGCGAAGAGCGACGCTTGCTCTGCATGCGCAGGGAACTGCCTGGCTGTGTCGTCGTATTCGTCGCGAACAACGACCGGGAATCGGGCTGCGTGGCGGAGGTGCGAATCGAGGGCGTCGGCTCCTTAGAGCGATGGGACCCGCTGACGGGCGAGGCGAGGCCCTTGCAGGCCAGGCAAGCGGAAGGCTATAAGGTGATCGAGGACAGGTTCGGTCCGACGGATTCAAGGCTGTACCTGCTGGTGCAATCCGAGGCGACGGAAACCTCGGATTCGCCTGCACGCGCATCGGCAGCGTTATCGGCAGAGTCGCCGCCGCAAGGCGCAGAGGAGCGGCTTCAAGTGTCGGCAGCTTCGCCTGACACCCTGACATTTCCGCTCTGCGAGCCGATTTCATCGTATGATCTGCAGGCATCCGAGCCCTGGCTCGTCCTCGGGGCGCCGGCCGTCTTTTCCCGCACCTCCCCGAACGCGCTTGTTCTCGACCGCTGCCAGTACCGGCTGGGCGGTGAAGCATGGTCGGCGTCGATGGATGTGTGGCAGGCGCAGCTGGAGCTGCGCGAACGGCTCGGCATGCGGCAAGTATACGCCAACGGCAAGTTCCAACGCTATCTCTGGAGCGGCAAGCCGCATCCCCGTGACGGGGAGGAGGCGGCATTTCGTTACACGTTCCAAGTAAAGGACATTCCCGAGGGGGAGCTGCTCCTGGCCTTCGAGCAGGCGGAGCGCTTCAGATTCACGCTGAACGGCAAGCCGATCGAGGGTCGTCCGGCAGGCTGGTACCTGGACCGCAGCCTGAAGACCGTCAAGCTGCCGTCGGTCGTGCATGGCGACAACGTGCTGGAGGTCTCATGCGCCTACGAGCAGGACATGGAGCTTGAGGACGCCTTCCTGATCGGCGGCTTCGCGATCGATCGTCGCCGCTGCCTCGCCCGCGAGCCCGCGCGACTGGATTTGGGGGATTGGTGTCTGCAAGGCTACCCGCACTATTGCGGAAGCATGGTCTATCACTATGAATTCGTATACGACAAACGGCAGAACGCCCGTGTCCTCATGACGATCGGATCGTATGAGGCGGTTACGATCAAGCTGCGCATCAACGGCCGACACGAGCACGCGATTCCTTGGCGCGCGGCGGGAACGGTCGAGCTGACCGGTTGGCTGGCAGACGGCGTCAACCGGCTCGACATTGAGGTCGCGGGCAGTCCCCGCAACCTGCTCGGTCCGCTTCACGAAGCCGAGCCCGGTTCCCCATGGACCGACTGGTGGTCGTTCCGGACGACGGGCAGCGATTATACGGCGGAATACCGGCTGCTGCCTTACGGACTGACGGGCCCGATCAAGCTTTTCCTTATCCCCGATTCATCCTTTTAATGGTACGATCAGAGGAAAAAGGAGGAAGTCGCATGAGAAAATTCAATCCGATCCCGTTGCTCAAAGACCGGTCCACCTCTTTGTTTCTGCGGCTTCTCTCGGGTTTCCTCTGCATCATTCTGGTGATGGGCTCGCTGGTGCTATACGTCTATGCCGAATCCAAGAAGAGCGTCCGCGAAGAGATCGTCAAATACAATACGCTGATGCTCCAGCATACGACGGAGAGCTACGAGAAGCATCTGGACGTGGTCAAGCGCCAGATGCTCGTGTTCATGCTCAGCGAAAAGGCGCAAAATCTGCGAACCGATCCCAACTATCGCGAGATTCCGAAGCTGCAGATAGAGATCAACGGCTGGACTTCCGATGGTCAGTTGAATATGAACAATATCGTGTTTTACGCCAAGACAAACGACCTCATCGTCGAAAAAGGGACGAGCGCGCGCCCTGAGTCGATGTTTAACGTGTTTTACGAAAGCGAAACGTACAGCGCGGATTTTTGGAAAAAGCAATTCGACGAGAGCTACAGCGTTCGCGTGCTGCCCGCAGCCGTATTCCGCAATCATATGTATCGCGATGAGACGACGACAATCGGCGAGCTCATTCCGATCGTTTTCAAGATCAAGAGCAATAACGACTTTTTGATGATCGTATTTTTGGATGCACGGAAAATGTACCAGGCCCTCCATCAAGCCGCCGGGGACGATTTTATGATCATGGACGAGGCGGGCAGCACCATCTTCCGCAGCGCGGGACAAACGCCGGAGATCGATCCCGCGGCGCTCCGCCCTGCAAGCGACGGCGAATATGTCGCGGACGGGAAGTATTATTTTCAGTCGAAAGGCGCCCAGTCGGGCTTCACGTACGTCCAGCGCGTGCCGGTCGAGCGGATCGCGTCGCAGACGCGCATGAAGATTACGGTGATCGTGGCGGCAGGCTTGTCCATCGCGGTCGGCATCGTGATCTCATGGCTATTCGCGCTCGGCATCAACAGTCCGCTCCAGAAGGTGATCGGGGCGATTCGCGGCGATGGCGGGACCGCTTCCTTCCGCACCACGATCCGGGAATTCAATGTCATCCGCAGCCAGCTGCAGGACAAGGAAAAGATGCAGAAGCAGCTGGCGTTTCTCCAGCAGCTGAAGGCGATACCCACTCACGGCGCCCCCCCGCCGGCCGCATTCAAGGACGAACCGTTCGTTATCGTGCTGTTCCATGCGATGAGCAGGCGGGAGGAGGAGGACGAACAAGCGTTTTTCCGGACATGGCTCAGTTATTTGAAGGTGCATATGGAAGACCGGCTCGGCAGGGCGTTCCCCGAGTCGATGACGTTCCATATCGAAGCCCACCAGATCTTAAGCCTGGTGTACACGAGCCAGCGGGAAGAGGTCATCGCCCGCCTGAGGCAGATGGAGCCGCTGTTCGAGCAGGATCGCGCGTTCGGCACCGTGACGATCGCCGTCTCTTCGGCATACGGCAACGCTGGCCGGATCGGCGCGGCATATCAGGAAGCGCAGGACCTGTTGCTTGAACGCAAGCTGGACGATCGCCTGCAGATCGTGACCGAGCGCGCGTCCCGCGCGGATCCGATCGGATTCTCGCCGGATCAATGGAAGGAGTTCCAGTCGAACCTGCGGGAAGGCAACGAGGCGCAGCTCATCAACCTGATCAAGCGCGTCTTCGTCAAGTGGCAGGGCAAGGAGGCTTCGGCCGCCGCCTGGCTCGCGTTCGGAGAGAGCCTGACCGGCAAGATCAAGAGCGAGGCGTCCCCGCTCGTCATCGCGCCGGACCGGCTTCAGGCGATTTTTCAGCATGCCGAACGCCAGATGCAGCGCTGCATCACGGCCGCCGAACTCGAGCGTCTGCTCGTGGACAAGACCGCGCTCGCCGCCGAGGCCTTCCGGGAGAAAAAACAGCTGCGCGATCCGATCGCTTCCTTTGTCGTCGACTACGTTAACGCGCATTTGTCCGAGGAGATCTATCTGGATACGCTGGCAGACCGCCTGAACTTGAGCGGAGGCTACCTATCCTCCTACTTCAAGGAGAAGACGGGGATGAACATCGTCGACTTCATCAACGAGACGCGGATCATGAAGGCGGCGAGCCTGCTGGCGGACAGCAAATATAAAGTGCAGGATGTCTCGGAGGCCGTAGGCTACCGGAACATCACCTCCTTCAACCGCATGTTCAAAAAATACATGGGGCTCACCCCGAGCGAGTTCCGGAGGAAGCCCGGCTCGGAAGCCTGACTGTCTACCGCCGCGGCATATGGACACGCGCGGGGCGCGTAATGGTCCGCACTGAGCGGATGCCGTGAATTCTGGGCTTTTTTTCGACTATCCGAAAAAAGCTGCAAAAGGGCCGCTTTCCGGTGATTTACGGACCTGCCCGATGCTGTTTACGATGGGGTTGCATCGGGCGGCGGACGAAAAACAAAGGTGCCGTGCCGCCTTGTAAGCGCAGCCAGCTTCATCGGTTTAGTCGCTTAGCCAAACCATTCGGGAAGGGGTTTCCAATGAAAAAGAAAACGACAGGAAGAAGCGCCGCAGGTCTACTGGTCGCCTCCGCCCTGACAGCGGCCATGCTGGCAGGCTGCAGCAGCAACAACAATAACGCGGGAGCATCCGGCTCGCCGGCAGCATCCCCCAGCGCCACCGCCTCCGCAAGCGGCAGTGCATCCGCCGCGCCGAGCGCGGGGCTGCCCGAGCCGGCCAAGATCTCGATCTTCACCGAATATTCGAACGCATGGCCGCCAAAGGCGGATTGGGGCGTCTGGAAATGGGTGAAAGAAGAAACCAACATCACGGTCGAGCAAAAGACATCCACGACAACTTTGCCTTCGGAAGCGTTAGCGCTCGCCGTATCGTCCGGAGAAATGGCCGACGTCATGTCCGTATTTCCGGGAGACGTGGTGAAGTTCGGCTCGCAAGGCGCCTTCCTCGATCTGTCGAAGCATATGGACAAAATGCCGAACGTCAAAGCATATCTGGACAGCCACCCTGTCATAAAAATGCGGGTGACGCAGCCTGACGGCAAGATCCTGAATATCATCAACGACGGCGCCGGCGCCGGTAACCAGCTGGTCTGGTTCTATCGCGAAGACATCTTCGACAAGAACGGACTGACGCCGCCTAAAACCTGGGATGAGCTCTACACGACGGCTAAAAAATTGAAGGAGCTGTACCCGGACAGCTACCCTCTCGTGTTCCGTCACGGCCTTGGGACGTTGTCCATCTTCGCTCCGTCCTTCGGCGTCCTGCCGGAATATCAGAAAGATCCGGCGACCGGCAAGATGACGTACGGACCGCTGAACCCGAACTACAAGAAAATGATCGAGTATCTGAACAAGTTCTACAAAGAAGGGCTGTTCCCGCCGGATTGGCTGTCGATGGACTACAAGGCGTGGACGCAGTTCATGGCCACGAACAAATCGTTCATCAGCGTCCAGTATATCGGTCAGATCGAGACGATGAACAACCAGCTGACCGAAGGCCGCCTGAAGTTCATGCCGCCTCCGCTCGGCGCTGGCGACAAGGCTTACCTGCCTCAGGGCGGTTACGAGGATTACGGCTTCGCCGTCGCTTCGAATACGAAAAATCTGGACGCCGCGCTGCGATACTTGGATTACATTTACTCGGAAAAGGGACGCGATATCCAAAGCTGGGGCAAGGAAGGCGAAACGTACACCATCGTAGACGGCAAGCGCAAGTTAAACGACGTCTATAAGGAATCGAACGACCTGCGCCGCGTATCCGGCATTCTGTCGGCGGGCACGTACGGCTGGTTCGACTTCGAAGCGCCGTTGTCCCTCATCAAGGAGAGCGAGCGCGAGGCTTACATCGAGTCGCCGAAGTACCAGTTCCCGGTCAGCAACACCCTGCCGATCCTGTCCAAGGAAGAGACGGATTCGATCTCTACGCAGACCGACGCGATCTACAAATATTTCTCGACGTCCATCAGCAAGTTCATCATGGGCGAGACGCCGCTCGCCGAGTGGGACAGCTTCCTCAAGGAACTGGATAAGTACGGCCTGCAAAAGGTGCTGCAGACGTATCAAATCGGGCTCGACCGTCAGAACGCGTCCAAATAATATCGAATCGAAGAGCGGGGCCGTCGTCGGAGCATCGACCGAGGGCCCCTCTCTATATACCGGAAAGGGGATGAAGCCGTGAAGCCGACGCTGATCCGGAATCTGAAGCGAGACCGGACTTACTTCCTGCTGCTCGCCCCCGTGTTGCTTTACTACGTGCTGTTCAAGTATGTCCCCATGTTCGGGATCATCGTATCCTTCAAGGACTACAATCTGTTCGCAGGCGTATGGGAAAGCGACTGGGTCGGGTTTAAATATTACAAGATGTTTTTCCAGAACCCCGACGCTTACGACATTATCAAAAACACGTTCGTGCTTGGCATCTACAAGGTCGTATTCGGATTCCCCGCGCCGATCATTCTGGCGCTGCTGCTGAACGAGCTGCGGTGGAAAGCGTATAAGCGCTTCGTCCAGACCGTCAGCTACCTGCCGCACTTTTTATCCGCCGTCGTCGCCTCGGGCATCATCATCATGCTGCTGTCGCCGAGCACAGGCTGGATTAACCATGTCATCCAAAGCTTCGGCTTCGAGCCGATCAACTTCTTGCAAAAAGCTTCCTGGTTCAGGACGGTGTATATCAGCTCAGAAATCTGGCAGGAGATCGGCTGGGGCTCGATCATTTACCTGGCCGCGCTCACCGCGATCGATCCGCAGCTGTACGAGGCCGCGCGCATCGACGGCGCGAACCGGTGGAAGCAGACCCTCCACGTGACGCTGCCCGGCATCGCGCCGGCGATCGTCATCCTGTTTATATTGCAGAGCGGCAAAATCCTCGAGTTCGGATTCGACAAGGTGTATCTGCTCTCCAACGCGGCCACGTACGAGACGTCCGACATCATCGCGACTTATGTCTACCGCATGGGGATCGTGCAGGGCAACTTCAGCTACGCGACGGCGATCGACCTGTTCATGGGCGTCATCGGCCTTGTCTTCGTCTACTCCGCCAACCAGGTGAGCCGCAGACTCGGAGAGACCAGCCTATGGTAGGGAGCGATTCTCATGACTAAACGCATCGGCGTCTTCGATATCGTCAACGTCGTCATCTTGGCCATCGTAGCGGCAGTGGCATTGTTTCCGTTTATCCATATGGCATCCGTGTCTCTCAGCTCGGCGCATTACGTCGTCCGCAACGAAGTGGGGTTCTGGCCGCGAGGGTTGCAGTTCGATGTTTATGGCGAGGTGTTCCGGGACAATCGTATGTTGGTGGGCTATAAAAATACGATTATTTACGTGCTGATCGGCACCGCGCTGTCGCTTTTCTTCACGTCCATGGGCGCTTACTCGCTCTCGAAGCGGACGCTGACGTTCGGTAAACAGATCATGCTGTTCATCGTGTTCACGATGCTGTTCAGCGGCGGCATGATCCCGACCTATCTGGTCGTACGCAGCTACCACCTGATGGACACGGTGTGGGCGATGGTGCTGCCCGGCCTTATCTCGACCTGGAACCTCATCGTGATGCGCACCTTTTTCCAAGGCATACCGTCGGAGATCGAGGAATCCGGCAAGATCGACGGCCTGTCGGACTTGCGCACGCTGTTCAGCATCGTGCTCCCGCTGTCCAAGCCGGTGCTGATGACGATCGGCTTGTTCTATGCCGTCGGCATCTGGAACAATTTCTTTTACGCGCTTCTCTATTTGCGGGAAGAGAGTCTGTATCCGCTGCAACTCGTCATACGCAATATCGTCATGGTCGGCCAGGTCGGGGACGCGATTACGAGCGCGGCCAGCGAACAGCAGGGCATCGTCCTCGAATCGCTCAAGTATGCGTTTATCCTCGTCGGCACGCTGCCGATTCTGGTCGTCTACCCGTTCATCCAGCGGCACTTCGTGAACGGCGTGCTGATCGGATCGGTGAAGGGCTGAGGCGCGAGGCCGTTCGCCTGCGATTGAGTTTTCAAAATAAGCGCAGCAATCAGTAATAACGTTCATATTCATGAGAATTTGCCTTATGGTACAATGGAAAAAATAGGAACTGTTGAAGGCTCATCGTGAGCGAGGAGGGGGCACGTTGGTCGGCTATGCGGTCGTGCTGGGCGCGGTACTCATCTGGGGGATGTCTTACATCGTGATGAAGGAAGCGACGGCTGACTTCCCGCATATTCTTTTTCAATTCTGGCGGTATGCGGCGGTGTCATTGATTTATCTCGCCTGGTTCTACCGGTCGCTGAAGTCGATATCGGCGGAGGTATGGAAGTACGGGATGATCCGGCTCGGTCTCGCGAACTTCACGCTGGGCATTTTCTCGATCTTCGCCGTGCAGTACACGACGCCGACGCGGGTCGTCGTGATTAACAGCTTCATCATCGCGGTCGTCCCGCTGCTGCGGTGGATTCACGAGAAGGCCAGACCCGAGCGGCACGAAAAATGGGCGATCGGCATCGCGCTCGCGGCCATCGCCCTGCTGATCGATCCGCAGGACGGCGGCTTGAAGCTGGGAGACGGGCTCGCGCTGCTTGGCATGACGGGCTACGCCTATTCGATCGTACTGACGAACCGGCTCCTGATTCGGGATCGGGCGTCGGTCGTGCAAGTCTCGTTTCTTGGAATCGCAGGCTGCGCCGTATACTTCTGTATCGCCGGCATCGTGTACGCCTGCCTCCGCCCGGAGGGCTTCGCACTGAAGCTGCTGATCTCTCAGCCGGGGACCCTGATGGGAATTCTCTATATGGTCTTGTTCGTATCGATCGCGGCCAATCTGCTTCAGGTGTTCGGCCAGCGCAAGCTGCCGCCGGTGACGGTGTCGATTCTTTTCTGCCTGGAGCCCGCCGTGACGGCGCTGCTCGACTATCTGCTGCTCGGCAATCCGCCGTCGCTGCGCATGTCGCTGTGCGGAATTCTGCTGATCGCCGCGACGCTCGTCGCCGCGCTGCAGGGCCGCGCGGGCATGCCGCGCAGAAGGAGCGACGAGGCAAGGAAGCGCGTAAAGTCAGCAGGCAGCGATCAGCGCGGAGCGAGTCCGCCTCTTTGACCCCGCGCATGGAACGTTGAAGAGACGAGAGGAGCGACACGCGAAATGCAAATTCAAGAAGGGGATTACTTGACCGCTCATGCCCGGATAGCGGAAACAGGCGCTTACCTTACGCCGGATACGCAAGTGGATTGCGCATACGAAGCCGTGACCGGGATGGTGACCGAAGCGTTCGCGCGCGCGCCGGGGCAGACTGCCTACCGATCGGTCGCCTTTTTCGAGCGATGGCCGCCTGCGCTTGCGGGGCGCCTTCGCGCCGAGCTGGGCGCGGAAGCGATGGAAGGCGAAAGCCCGGAAGCCTACGCGATCGTATCCGATGGCGATCGCATCGAGGTGTATGCGGCATCCGGACGCGGCCTTCTGTATGGAGCGGCTACGCTCGTCCGCCTGTCGAAAGCGGGCTTCGTCCCGCACGGGCTCCTTTACAATCGTCCCGTCTGTCCCGTCCGCGGGCTGAAGCTCTATCTGCCGACCCGCGAAGGTATCGCCTACTTCAAACGCTTCGTGGACATGCTGTGCCGCTTCCAGTACAACACGGTTATGATCGAGGTTGGCGGGGCGATGGCGTACGAACGCCACCCCGAGATCAACGAGGGCTGGGTTCGCTATTGCGCGGAGATGCGCGAATACAGCGGGAAAACGATACGCATTCAGGAGCAAACCTTTCCCTGGTACAAAAACTCGATGCACGTCGAGAACGGGGGCGGAAGCTTCTTGACGCAAGGCGAGGTGCGGGATCTCGTACAATACTGCAAGGCCCGCTTTATGGACGTTATACCCGAGGTGCCCTCGCTCAGCCACTGCGATTATTTGCTGATCAACCATCCCGAGCTCGCCGAGCGGAAGAACGATCCGTATCCGGATACGTACTGCCCGTCCGACGAGCGTTCGTACGCGCTGCTGTTCGACGTGCTGGACGAAGTGCTGGACGTATTCGAGCCGAAGACGGTGCATGTCGGTCATGACGAGTATTACAGCATCGGCCTGTGCGAGCGCTGCAAAGGCAAGCCGGCCGAGAAGTTGTATGCGGACGACCTGTCGCGCATTCATGGGTATCTGGCGGAAAAAGGCGTGCAGACGATGATCTGGTGCGAAAAGCTCATCGACGCGAGGGACGGCAGCGGCAAGCCCTGGGGCGGCGCGGAGCGCCCGATGGTGAGTCTCGAGACCGGCGAGCCCTTCGGCGAGACGATCCCGCCTACGTATAAGGCGATCGATCTGGTGCCGCGGGATATTCATATGCTCCATTGGTATTGGCAGATCGACTCGGCGTACGACCGGGTGTTCCTGGACCGGGGTATGCGGCTCGTCTACGGCAACTTCGACGGACCCTCTTTCTTGAATTGGAAAGAGCGGCTTGGTGCGGGCGCGCAAGGCGGCATCCTCTCCAACTGGAGCGAGACCGCCGAAGGGAACTTACAGCGCAATGGCATTCTTTTTTCGATGGCTTACTCCGCTTACATGTTCTGGCGGGCGGATTACGAAGAAGGGAGATACGCGGCGATCGCAGACGCTTCGTTCGAAGCGTTGTTTCGCGACAAGTATCGGTCGCTGCGCAGCCGTGCGGCAGGTGCGACGAAAGCCGAAGAGGGCGCCGGGACCTTATATTTGGAGATCGTCCACGCGACGGACGATTACTGGCCGTACCGCCGTTTTTTCGACGGCATCTTCCTGGACGAGCGCGAGTACCGGATCGGCGCATACACGCTCGTATACGCCGACGGCAGCGAAGCGGAAGCGCCCATTTGCTACGGCACGAATATATCAGGACTCGAGCGCAGCTGGGAACGCGCCGTGCCGGTCGACGAACCGCTGAGCAAAGACGGCTACAAAGTCGACGATTCCTTGCTGGAGGCTGCGTATACGACGCGTCCGGTGCGAACGCCGTCGGGTACGTATTATCGCTGGATTCTCGAAAATCCGTTTCCCGACAAAGCCGTCGCGCGCGTCCGGCTGACCGTAGACGATCCGTCCGCAGCGAATATCTTCGTTAAGGAAGTCCTGCCCGTGCCGCTGTCTTCCGCCTGGACGGCCGGACGATCGGAACGCCAGCCGTTGGTCCGGATACTGGGCGAAGGCGGCATCGTCTGACGGCCGTATCAACGCAGAAGCCCGCTTCGTCCCTTGAAGCGGGCTTTTTGCTCATTATTTTCCCCAGCGGATGAACTTGCTTACGCTTGCTAAGAGCGGGCTCGAATCCAGATCGCCGACGCCGCTTAAGTCGCTCGCAAAATCGGCGAACAGAAAAGGCAGCAGTCCGATCACAACGACCGCCATTACGATTCCGATGACCATACTGCGAACGCTGCGTCCCCAGTCTATCATGGCGTGTCCTCCTTCGTGCCGATTCGGCGAAGAATGAATGAGCGATCGACTCCGGGGGGAGACGATCGCTTGCTTCGCTTTATACGACAATCTCCCGCTTCTTGAAAAACGTCTTCAGCGCGTTGTACACCTCGGACTTCTCGCGGATGACATAGTACAGGAACTGCTGATGGTCAAGATGCTTGTAGGCCGACATGAGCGTGCTCGAACGGTTGTACTGGTTGACTTCGCCGTAGCCGAAAATGTTCGCGCGACCCAGCAGCTCCTTGATCAGACGCACGCAACGCTCGTTGTCGCTCGTCAGATTGTCGCCGTCGGAAAAGTGGAACGGATAAATATTGTAGCTCGACGTCGGATACCGGCTGTCGATGATCTCGAGCGCTTTGATATAGGCGGACGAGCAGATCGTGCCGCCGCTCTCGCCGCGCGTTCGGTCACTTCTTTGGCTTCCGTATGTGCATTCCAAGCGAGTACTGAGCAAAAGAAATATGTGTGGTACGAGCATGTACAGTTAGGTTTACTGCAACAAATTAGTGAATGTGAAGTGGAGTATGCTTACAAACAAACAGAAAGAAGAAATTGAGCCTTGGGCAAATTCTGTGCCATCAACAATGAGGTTTACCGTTAGCAGTTCGCATAAAATTAATCTATCGAGTCGTGATGAATTTGTAGCATCGCTTCAAACTACCAGTATTGATGAACAAGTAGGTATGTGGAAACACGAAAAAATAAAATACGAACTGTTGCATAAAGAGTGGAAGAACCTAAAAAAAAAGCATGGTTCCAATATTGAGTCGACATAAGAAAATTCAGCTGGAGCAAGATTCATTAATCTGTATTTCCGAAGAACCAAAACTTTATGCTTCAGATATCTATAGAGTGCTAGGAAAAGAGATTTTTCTGGAATGCGGACAGTTAATAACGAACTATTAGTGGACTATGTATCTAAAGGGTTTATTCATAAAAGCGAGATTGCGTTATTTCGGAAAATTCAAGATGTAAGATTGAGGTACTCACTATTTCTTAATGATAAATATGAACGAAGGCTTGATTTCCTTCAAAGAAAATTGTCTAAATATTCGATTAATAGTCAACAAATCCTAGAGCAACGGAGGACAAACAATGTGGGAAAAACCCTATATTCAAAAAGTATTGATTGAGCTTGAACGGTTAGGATATATAAATGCTAACGATTTTGCCCGGGAAATTGATGAATTACATAAAGCAGTCGCAAATCCACTAAAATTTGAGAATGATCCTACTAGCGTTTATGTTGGGCATATTAAAAACAGAATAAAAAGAGATAAGCCCTATTCCGAGTGTATTCTGTAGCTTTGGATAGTCTGAGGATTCACTTAAATTTTATGACGCGATTGATGTAGTGACTAATCCTCCAGAATAGAAGCCATTATTGGAATGTGGATGCGAAGTAATCTGGTTATTCTTTGCCGTACTTGTTCGCGCACCAAGGTTACGAATTTATTTGTCTAGAAGAAATAGTCGTGAATCGCTGGCAGCGATGAGGGCAGGGGTTCGATCCCCCTTGGCTCCACCAAACTTCCAATGGCATCATGTAGCCGGTGTTTATAATGGAACTTCGCGCCAGCTCTATTTGGATGGACAGATCATCGCTACAACCCGTATACGGACTCCATTACAACGAACAGTTATGCGGTGAATATTGGCCGAGACGCCGAGCAAAACCAAAGGGCAACGGAGCAATCGACCAAGTTCGTATTTATAATCGTGGTCTGACAGTTACAGAGCTAAATGATACGAGCCGGCAGCTCGATTCAAATACGGTCTTGTGGATGGATTTCGATGAATCCGTAATCGACAAAAGTCAAAACCAATTAATCGGTTCATTGCACGGAAATATTGTTCAGGGCGTCAATGGAGCGGTTACGTCGGTACAAGAGAGCATTGACCTAGTTACTTGAATATGGTCTTCATTTTGTTCTATCCTTGTCAGCAGATGCTTCCATACTCAAGAACCAGGAGCTGGATTATGTTATATTCGTTGAGAAATCGTCTGATTCTTACCTTTGCTTTGTTGTTGGGGGTATCCTTCGCCGTCATGTTCGTCGATATGTATCGCGAATCGGAAGTGACGATTCGTGCCGATAACGAGACGGCGGCTTTGGAGAAAATGGATGCTTATGCAGCATTGATCAATACGGTAATCAAGCAAATACAGGACTTTTCTTCCGTCGTGTATAACAGCACCGTCACAAAAGATTGGAACATTGTACAATCCAGCTCGAAATCATCGGCCAGCGAGTTAACGTTAAGCAACGTAGCTATTAGCCAGTTTCTTACGCGTACGCTTAACAACTACTCTATCATCGCCTCCGTTGCGTTATATCGAACGAACGGGTTGTACGTGGGAACGGGCGGCCATTTTACAATGGATTCGTCTTTTAAGACCATGAATTGGTACAAGCAATTTTACCGGTCCGGGGAGCATTGGGTAACCTCGCACAGGGATTCTTTTGAAGAGTCGAGACTGTTAAACCTGGAAGTCATCAGTTTTTTGATCCCCATCGGCACCTTCGATCCGGCGCAAGCTACGACGGTTATGAAGGTCAATATAAAAACCAGTTATTTCATGGATATTTTAACGCGGATTCATTTGGGCAAGCATGGTACCATTTATTTGTTGGACCAGTCGGGCCAACCTGTGTTAACGCAAGAAATGAATGCGTTAAACCAGGACGAAATCTCTGAAATGCGACGCAGCGAAAATTCCCAAGGCGTCCATGAAGAGAAAAACGGAAAGGACCCGATGATTTACGTTTACAACAAGCTGGATTTGAATCAATGGATGCTCGTCGGCATCGTATCCAAAAGCGGTCTGCTGGCTAACTTAATTCATTTAAAAACGAGAATACTGGCTTTAACGCTCACTTTGTTTGTGCTTTCGATTCTGGTGGCGATTTGGTTCTCGCACGGCTTCTCAAAGCCACTGTCGAGGCTGGCCATTGCTATGCGTTACGTTCAAAAGGGCGAATTTTCGACGGCGGAAAATAAAATTCCATCCCATATTCCTCAGAGAAGCGAAGTCGGCTTCGTGACGGCTTCCTTCCGCCATATGATCGACCAGCTGCGCCATCATATCAAGACAGAGTTCGAGATGAATCTAAGCCGGCAGCAAGCGGAATATCGTTCGTTGCTGCTGCAAATTAATCCTCACTTTTTATTCAATACATTGGAGATGTTAAACAGCCTGATCATGCAGCAAAGGTCGGATGAGGCCCTGGATACCATCGACGCGTTGGGTAAAATGCTCCGTTATTCGTTAAATACGAGTAGCGACCTGGTCAAATTGAAGGACGAAATCGCATACGTCCGTTATTATCTGACCATTCTGGAGCTGCGATTTTCCGATCAGCTGCAACTGCAGTTTCAGGATGACGTGCAATCGGAACACCTGGTTATCGTCAAATTATTGATTCAGCCGTTGGTGGAGAATGCCGTAAAGTTCAGCACGCGTTCTAGAACCAAGGCGATGGTCACTATCCGTATTTGGAGAGAGTCTGATCGTATTTATATACGAGTGACAGATAACGGCGGCGGGATGGAGCCGGGAATAACGGAAGCCATCAAAGGCGATTTTGAAAGATCCCAGCTTCATGAAGTATTGGGCTCCAGCGGACGGCGAATCGGGCTCCGGAATGTACTGGCCAGATGCACGCTTTATTATGGAGAACAGTTTGATTATGCGATTGAATCCGTTTTGGGCAGCGGTACGTCAGTCACTTTAATATTGCCGGCTCAGGAGGTAGCAGGACATGTATAATGTATTGATCGTTGACGACGAGCGGGAGATTCGCCACGGACTTCGGCTGAAAGTGGATTGGGAGAAGCTGAATCTGTGCATTGCCGGCGAGGCGAGCAACGGGGAAGAAGCGGTGCAAGTCATTGCAGATATGAAGCCGGACTTGATTATAACGGATATGAAGATGCCCTTCAAAGACGGCGTTTCTCTGCTCGAATACTGCTCCCGACAACATCCCCATATTCGTTTGATCGTCATTACGGGATACAACGATTTTCAGTATACGAAGGCGGCCATCCAAAATAGAGCGACGGACTATTTGCTGAAGCCCGTCTCCAAAAAAGAGCTGGCGGCTTCGCTTGCGAAGGTCGTCAAAGAAATGGATGAAGAAAGGGTCGAAAAATCCCGTCATCAAGCGATGGACTGGAAAATGTCGCTGTATGCGGAGGAAATCAAAAGCCAATTTATATTGAATGCAGTGAAGCCGTTTATAAAAGACATCGGCGTGCTGGAAAAGAGGGCGAATTTCTTTCAGCTGGCCGACTTGGCCGGTGAACGCGTTCGTTTCGTTTGCGCCGGATTGACTGCGGAGGGAGTCGGGCGGGAAGAAGCGCTTGCGAGTTATCGATTGCCTTTCGAGCTGCTCTGCCGGGAGCTTGCGCAGCAAGATGGAAACCAGGTCACCGTATTTCAGGATCCCGGACAGCCCAACCTGATGTTTTTTATCATGAAGGACAACAAATCAGTTATCGATGCGTTCATCCGACACTTAGAAGCTTCAATAAACAGGTATATTCCTTTCCGGGCGTATATCAGTGTCGGTGCGCCGGCAACAGGCTTGCGTGAATGGCGGGAAAGCTTCACCTCGGCCTTCCTTGCATGGCAGCTGCGAACGCCGGAGCGGCCCAACGGCGACGGAGAATCGTACGCCGTCTCTCCGATGATGTCCCAGGATACGGCCAAGCAGCTTCAATGGCATCTCATCAAGGGAGAACGCGAGCCGTTTGAACGACTGCTTGGACAACAGTTTAACCTAGAGGCGGTTCAGTCGCCGGCTGCCGACAGCAGGCTGATTCTGCAAATCGTGCTCATTATCGAAGCCGCGGCTCGATCGCTTGGCATCCGTCTGACCAAGCAGGAAGAAATGTGGGCGACGCCGGTATGGCTGTGGGAGATCCATACGCAGGACAAAGCGGTTCCATTTCTAATGGATCTGGCTGATAAGCTGTTCAATCGCGATCGTCGGTCCGCCAGCAGCGATCAATCCGTCGTGGAATCGATTAAGGAAATGATCAGGAAAAACTACATGCTGGACATCAACCTGGGGATGTTGGCGGAGCAGTATAACTACAACGCTTCCTATTTATCGGACCTGTTCAAAACGAAAACGGGAATGACCTTCGTTCAATTTTTGACGCATATTCGCATGGAAAAAGCGGTTCAACTGCTCAAGGAAACCGAGCTTGGACTCAGCGAAATTGCAGAACTGACCGGTTTTTCCAACGTAAGCTATTTTAGCGTAAAATTCAAAAAGGTTTTCGGCGTAAACCCTTCGACGATCCGGCAGCCGGAGCAAGCATCGACGGATGGAATCCAATAAATTTAAAAAGCGTTGTCTAAAGAATTCGAATTTATTTAGACCCCCCTTTTCATTATGATAAATACAGCCTTTGCAAGGCAAAATGAAAAAGGGGGAATAAAAAATGAGAAACTTTATGAGATTAGCTCTAATTACCACGCTGGCCGCATCATTAGCCGCATGCTCGACCAATTCCGGTAACGAATCTTCCTCGCCTTCCAACAACAATCCAAACGCCGCTCCTTCTTCTTCCGGAAGCACCGGCAAGCAAGTTCAGCTTCGCGTCATGTGGTGGGGAGACCAGGCTCGCGCAGACCTTACCAATCAGATGTTCAAGCTGTATGAGGAGAAACACCCGAATATCAAAATCGTAGGCGAAACCTCGCCTTTCGACGGCTATTTCGACAAATTGAATACGCTGCTGGCTTCCGGATCGGCCCCGGACATTTTTGCGCTGGGCAGCAATATCCCGGACTACGTCTCAAAAAACGTCGTGCTCGATCTGACTCCTTATGTCGGAAAGGGACTGGACGTCAGCAACGTCCCTGCATCCTTGATTGACTTTAACACGGTGGACGGAAAAATGTACGGCGTAACGACAGGTGGGAACGCGAGAGCCTTTGCGGTGAACACGTCCGTGTTAGAAAAAGCCGGTATTGACGTACCCAACGAATCATGGACATGGGACGATTTTGCTCAAATCAATGGGCGAGTGACGCAAAAGCTGGGCAAAGGTTACTACGGCTCCTACGACCCTTCCGGTTCTTATGAAGAATTCGAAACCTGGTTGAAGCAAAGAGGCAAGGTCATTTACGACAATGAGCAAAAGAAGCTCGGATTCCAGCCGGCAGACGCGGCGGAATGGTTCCAAATGTGGTCCGACATGCGAAAGAGCGGCGCAATCGTTACTGCGGAAGAGCAGGTCACAAGCGGTACGGACGCAAGCAAGTCTCTTATCACCCAAGGAAAAGTAGCGATGCTGGTCATTCCCTCCAACCAATTGGCTTCGTATCAAAAAATGACCCAAGACAAACTCATCTTGCTGCCTTATCCAAACGGTCCGCAAGGGAACGGTCTTGCCGTACAATCCGGCGCGAGCATTGTTGGCTACGCCAAGACGGAGCATGCGCAAGAAGTAGCTTCCTTAATGGATTTTTGGTTGAACGATCCGGAAGCGATCAAGATCCTGGGTACGAATCGCGGGGTGCCGGCGTCTACGAAAATGATCGACGTTCTGAGAGCGGACGCATCTGCCGAAGACCAAATCATCTACGACTATCTGGATTTGATCGGAAAGAATACGAATGTCAAAGCGACGATCAACATTCCCGGCTATAACGAGTTTGCACAGCTCCTGATGACGGCCAGCCAGCAGGTTGCCTTCGGGAAAACGAGCATTCAGGATGCCGTCAATCCGTTTTACGAGCAGGCTCAGAAGGTGCTGGACATCAACTTGAAAACCGCGCAGTAAGCCGTGAATTACTTTAATAGAAGCGGGGGATCATGGTCTCGGGTGATCCCCCCTTTTCTTTGAACCATAGAGAGGGGTGGAGCGTGTGAGAAAAAATGTGACGGGCTACATGTTTTTGCTGCCTTGGCTCATCGGATTTTTATGTTTGGCAGTCGGCCCGATTATGGCGTCGTTATACCTTTCTTTTACCGACTACAATTTGCTGGAGCGGCCGGTCTGGTCCGGATGGAACAACTATCGAAACATATTCACGAAGGACGGCAGCTTTACCCATTCTCTCGGCCTGACCTTCAAATACGTCTTGCTATCCGTTCCCTTGCGGCTCGTATTCGCGCTTGCGATTGCAATGGTGTTGAATAAAGGGCTCAAGATGCTCGGCATTTATCGAACGATTTATTACATTCCTTCTTTGCTCGGAGGCAGTGTCGCGATTGCCGAAGTTTGGAAGGCCATCTTTGCCGGCAACGGCATTTTCAATCGTTTTCTCTCCACCTTTAATATTCATGCGCCGGATTGGATATCGAACCCTTTTTATCTCATTTATTCGATTATCGCTTTGTCCGTTTGGCAGTTCGGTTCGTCTATGGTCATCTTTCTAGCCGGCTTGAAGCAAATTCCGAATGAAATTTACGAGGCGTCGAATGTGGATGGCGTAGGTAAGCTGAGACAATTTTTTCAGATCACGCTTCCGCTGCTTTCGCCGGTCCTTTTCTTTAACCTCGTCATGAATATTATTTCTTCGTTCCAAGTGTTTACGCCGGGTGTCGTCATTGGAGACGGACGCGGCGGTCCGCTTCAATCGACGCTGTTCTACGCGCTTTATTTATACCAGCAAGGATTTTCTTACTTTAACATGGGTTACGCCTCCGCGCTGGCCTGGATTATGCTTGTCATCATCGGGATTTTTACGATGGTCGTATTCGGCACTCAAAAATACTGGGTGTTCTACGGGGACGAAAAGGGAGGGAAAAAATAGATGGCGTACCGTTTACGATTTACCCATTTCATCCGTTACCTGGTCGTTTCTTTGTTCGGGATCCTGATGATTTATCCGATTCTTTGGTTGATTAGCAGCTCCTTTAAGCCCAACATGGATATTTTTAGCCACCCCGGGCTCATCCCTGCCAAGCTGACTTTGCAAAATTATATTCAAGGCTGGAAAGGAATCAGCGGTTATACATTCAGGCATTTTCTGGTAAACTCCGCTACCATATCGATTCTGGCCGTAATCGGGAACGTAGTATCCTGTTCGTTGGCCGCATATGCATTTGCGAAGCTGGACTTTAAATTCAAAAATTTCTGGTTCGCGATGATGCTGATGACGTTGATGCTGCCCTTTCAGGTTACCTTGATTCCTCAATATATCGTGTTCCATTCGCTAGGTTGGGTCAATACGTTTCTTCCGTTAATCGTTCCGAAATGGCTTGGCGTGGATGCATTCTTTATTATGCTAATGGTGCAATTCATCCGTGCGCTGCCTCACGAGTTGCATGAAAGTGCCGTGATTGACGGCTGCGGACAGGCACAGATCTATTTTCGTATCGTGATGCCCCTTTGCGTTCCTGCCATCATTACCACTTCCATTTTTACTTTCTACTGGACCTGGGACGATTTTTTCAGTCAGATTATTTATTTGAGCCATCCCAAGCTGTTCACCGTGACGATCGGACTGAGGGCATTGGTTGACGCAAGTAGCTCCTCCGATTGGGGATCACTGATGGCGATGTCCGTTGTAACGATCGCACCCGTCATTATTATTTTTCTGTTTCTGCAAAAGTACATTGTTGAAGGCATTTCCACGACCGGATTGAAATAAGCGGAACATAAAAACTTGCCGAAACGAGGTGCAGATGAAGCATGATGAATATGAAAATGAATGCCGAATATCCGCTCGATATCATTCGGGGGGACTATCCGGACCCCTCCGTTGTCCGCGTAGGCGGGGACTATTACATGACGCACTCGTCATTTATGTATGCGCCTGGTTTGCTGATATGGCATTCCCGTAATTTGATCGATTGGGTCCCGCTGGTTCATGCGCTCAAGACCTACATCGGAGATGTATGGGCGCCGGATCTGGTTTACGTGAACGGCCTGTTTTATATTTACTTTCCTGCGAATGGTACCAATTATGTAATCTTTGCGGAGCAAGCGGAAGGACCCTGGAGCGAACCGATCGATCTGCAGGTGGAGGGGATCGATCCAGGGCATCTACTCGGCAAGGATGGACAGCGGTTTTTGTATGTGAACTACGGACGAGCTCTAAAATTGGCGCCGGACGGACTTTCCGTTGAAGGGGAGTTGCAAACGGTCTATGAGGGCTGGCCGATTCCGGAGGATTGGGCCGTGGAAGGCATGGCTCTCGAGTCCCCGAAGCTGCTGAGCAGGGGGGACTACTATTATCTGATTTGCGCCCAGGGAGGAACGGCCGGTGCCGCGACGAGCCATATGGCGGTTGCTGCCAGAAGCCACAGCCCGCTAGGACCATGGGAGAACTCTCCGCACAATCCGCTTGTGCATACGTGGTCGAGGGAGGAGCGGTGGTGGTCGAAAGGCCACGGCACGTTAATCGATACCCCTGAAGGTCAATGGTATTTTGTCTATCACGCATACGAAAAGGATTATTATACCCTGGGCAGACAAACGTTGCTGGATCCGGTCGTGTGGACGGAAGATGGTTGGCCCGTTGTGTCCGAGCATTTGAACGCGGATGCAGGGCAGAAAAGGGGAGCGCATCCGCGACTTTCTGATCATTTTCAAGATAGCGAGCTTGGCTGGCAATGGCGATTTTATAAGGAATGGGAACCCGAGCGATTTCAGGTAGGAAGCGGCACTTTGACGCTGAAGGCTAAAGGGGAATGTGCTGCGGATTCTGGGCCGCTCGTGCTGATCCCTCCGGACCGTGCCTATGAAGCTGTCGTTCGAATTAAAGTCGAACCTAGGACGGAAGCTGGATTGATACTCTTTTACAATGATCGTTGCTATGCCGGGATAGGTTTTTCCGAGCGCAGCATCTACCGGTTAAGACGCGGTATAGCCGGCAATGACATTCCGGGCGAAGGCAACCATCTATACTTGAAGCTGAAAAACGATCGTCACGAGGTCACCTTGTTTTATAGTAAAGACGGAACCCGGTGGAATCGATACCCTTCTGCAATGGACGTATCGGGGTATCATCATAACTCTTTTGGCGAATTCATTAGTTTGCGATTGGGCATATATGCAGCGGGTATTGGAGAAGTTAAATTTTCCGAATTTCAATACCGAGCGTTGTGAGGCCCAAGCTATAACTAGGCCGATTGGATGTTCAGATTCTGAATAAAGGACAAATCGACTGGCAACCAATCAATTGACTTGTATTTGATCAGTTTGAATATGTGCCCTCAAAAACCAAGATTGAGAGGAGGAGGGTCTTGCATGAGTAGTCTGCGAGTTCCATTTACGATCGATCGCGACACAGCTTTAACCATTCAAACCGAGCTTACGCCGACCTTGCGGCATATTCGATGCATGCTAGCACGCGACCATAAGAACGTATTCGGACACCCACTCCAGGCAACGCCTGTTTTAGACCATACGAGCGTCCTTGTTCGATATGCCGAGCCTGGAGATCGCTGTCCCGATTGGCCGGAGGCGTATGCTTTCCGATTCGCCGATCATGTCGGTTTTCAAACCCTCCATATCGTCGCGAAGGACGAGCTAGGCCTGGTCTACGGCATGCTGCATTACAGCAGACATATGCTAGGTGTCGAGCCGTTCTGGTACTGGGCGGATCTGCCCCCGCTGCGCCGAGAATCGATTTCATGGCCGGCCGAAAACTTCGATTCCAAACGGCCCTGCGTACGCTACCGCGGCTGGTTCGTTAACGACGAAGTATGTTTGATCGGTTGGAAGGAGGCATATCCGCCGACTCGCGAGGTATGGGAGCCTGTATTCGAAGCGCTACTCCGCTGTGGCGGCAATATGGTCATTCCCGGCACGGACCTGCCCAAGTCAGGTATTCAGGCCAAGCTGGCGTCGGAGATGGGGCTACGAGTGACGCATCATCATGCGGAGCCGCTAGGGGCCGAGATGTTCCTTCGGGCGTACCCCGGTAAAACCGCCAGCTACAAGGAGCATCCCGAGCTGTTCGAAGCGCTATGGCGGGAAGCGATCGAAAAGCAGAAAAACGATCGGATCGTCTGGGTGCTGTCATTTCGCGGGCAGGGAGACCAGCCGTTCTGGGCGAACGACCCGCAGTTCGATACGCCGGAACGCCGCGGTGCGCTGATCTCGTCGGTCGTGCGCAAGCAATACGACATGGTTCGCGAAGCCGTGACCGTACCTGTCTGCTGCATGGCATTGTACGGAGAGATTGCCGAACTCTATCAAGCCGGCCATATCAACGTACCGGACGGCGTCATCAAGGTGTGGGCCGACAATGGCTATGGCAAAATGGTGTCGCGCCGCCACAACAACCTGAACCTTCGCATTCCGTCGCTTCCGGCCAAGGGAGATAAGGGCAAACACGGTGTCTATTACCACGTGACGTTTCACGATCTGCAAGCGTCCAATCATCTGACGCTGTTCCCGGCGCCGTCCGCGATGATCGCAAGCGAACTGCAAGCGGCGTTCGATGCCGGCGCATCGGAATATGCGCTGGTAAACAGCGGTAATATCCGACCTCATTTGTATACGCTTGATCTCGTCGCCGAACTGTGGGATAAGGGTGCTGTCGATACGGACGAACATCTTGCCCGATATGTTCGGCGCATGTTCGGCGATCGCTGGCGCGAAGGAGACTCGGAGGCGGCGCCGAAGGTCGCTCTCGAAGCCGCCTCTGGCAGCGCGGCCGTCGGCGAGACGATCGGCGGACTGTTCCGCAGCTACGCAGACTGCACGATCGCTTACGGGCCGCATTCAGACGACCGGGCGGGCGACGAATTTTACCATCACCCCGCCAGAGAGATCGTCGCACACTGGCTACAGGGACGAACCGGTCATACTAACGAGCGGCTGATCTGGGCGACGGGCGAGCGGCCGTTCCCGGACCAGGTGCGCTGGTTTGCGCGGAAAGCGACTGAAGCGATCGCTTCATGGGAAGCGCTGGAGCGCCGAACGTTGGCTGCTACGGCACAACTGCCGGATGATGCCGGGGCGCGGCTTGCTGATCAGCTTTTACTATCGGTGCGGCTGCATTTGTCCGGCTGCCGGGGAATGGCGGAGCTTGGCCGTGCTTTCGATGCCTATTCCGAAGGCAGCCGCCATGCACTTGCGTTCGTTTATGCTTCGCGCGCACTCCGGTTCTATGCGGAAGGACAACTAGCCCTGCGCGAGGCCGAGCACGGCAAGTGGGCCGACTTTTACCGCGCAGACTGGCTGACCAATATAGCCAATACGGTTGGCCACATGGACACGCTCCGTCGGTATTTGAGGATGCATGGCGACAGTCCGGATATGTTCCTCTGGTACAAGGCCTATCTGATGCCGGAGACCGAGAAGCACATCTATTTGGAAAATACGCATCGCAATCCGCTGTCCGATGACGCGCTGGCCGATGCCTTGCAGGAGCGCTTCAGGCGCAACGACTCGAGCCTTTTCGATTAAAAAAGAAATTCTCTGACATAGAGGCGATTTACTTAAGGAATAGAAAGCGGGAAAACGTAAGGCCCGGCGGGAGAAGCGGCGGTCAGCCCTGCGTCAATGATCGCCTCCCGTCCCTATAGAAACGGGGAAGAGATGCTTCCTAGGCCTGCTGACGGCAATCGTGAGACCGCCTGGATCTACGAAATCATCGGGTGTAGCACGTAAGTCGTTTCAACCTTCTCATTTTCGTCTCGCATTAAAACGCAAATGACCCACAAGAGGGGGCACTTTTATTAAAGTGTCCTTCTTGTGGGCCACAGTTCAGGTTAAGAGTTTGCTGCTCGTTGCCGCAAAACGCCAAATGCTTCGTCGTTATCATGCTCGATCGTTTCATAAAAACCACGAACGAACGCCTTGTTTGCTTCTACTGACATTCGACACCGCTCCTCTAGAATATGAAGGATTCTCCGTCGATCGGCACTCTAACATTAGCGGAGATTCCTTTTCCTTGGATAAAGCTTTTAAGTTCTTCTCTCGATAGTGTCCAGTGATTTACGGCTTCCATATGCACGGAGATAATAGTTGCGTCAGGGGCGGCTTTGTATACGTTATAGATATCCTCTTTCCCCATCACCAAAGAACCGCCCTGCAGGAACTGATTGTCTCCGCCGTTTACCACAATGATCTCGGGTTTATGTGTTTCGATAGTGTCCTGAACGGCCTCATACCAAACGGTATCTCCAGCAATAAATAACGTTTTTTCGCTTGGGTGCTTCAAGACAACGCCGCACACATGACCGGCCAGGTTCAATATTTCTCCTCGTCCATGCTCACCTTTCGTTTTGATGAGTTCGATCTCATCAAAAACACTGTTTGTTTGTAACACTTCGATATTTCGGAAACCGGCGTTGCTTATTTCTTTCGCATCTTCTTCGTTTTGCGCAAACACTTTGATATCCTTGGGTAACGCCTCTTTAGCAGCATCGTCCCAGTGATCCAGATGGAGATGAGTGACAATTACAGCATCGATGTTTTCAAGGATATTCTCAATGGATATCGGCAAACCTACCAAAGGGTTATTCTGGTCCTGTCTTAACGAGTTAGGAAAAGACGGGTAGGCCCCCTTTTCCGCTAAAAAAGGGTCGATCAAGAACTTCTTCCCTGCATAATTAACAACGAGCGTCGCATTTCGGATGAGTTGAATATTCATTTGATCGAGCTCCTTCACTGTAATCCTCATTTAGTGATACGGCAAACCGTATAATAAAATAATAAATAAGCTCTTGATTTTAATCGATACCTTGGTGAAACCCTTTTTTAGAGATGAATTTCACGGTGAAAGGATATCTTATGCAACTTGATCACATCGATTATCAGATCCTCAGGATCTTGACTCAAAATTCCCGTATACAATGGAAGGACTTAGGGGAACAAATCCATATGACTGGCCAAGCAGTAGGAAACCGCATTAAGAAGTTAGAGGATAACGGTGTAATTCGTACTTACTCCCTGATTGTCGATGAAGTGAAACTGGGGCTTGTATATACGGCATTTGTCATTATCACCATGAAAACAGCAAATCATGAGTCATTTATTCGTTTTCTTAACGATCGGGACGAAGTGGTTGAAGTTCACCGGATTTCAGGAGAAGGTTGTTACCATTTAACAATCAAAGTTACATCCCAGAATCAACTGAATCTTCTTCTTAATCAGCTTCTCCATCATGGGAATTACAGCCTAAATCTGTCCGTCCAGAATATCAAACAGCGGCATCCAATCGTTACTTTATAAATCTACTATCCAATATTCACTTGGGAAAGTAGGGGGCCATCTATCTGTTGGATCGATCGGAACAGCCGATCTTGCCCCAGAGCTGAACGAATTAAGTTCGTAAGAACTGCAAGAGATCTCATATTTTCGCAACACCGATAACACACAAGGGGTCCATGAAGATGTGTTCGTTTGGCAGTTCTTCGACTGCCGCGTGACAGAAGAACAGAGGGGACCGCTCTGGAGGGCGCGACGCAGAACGTCAAGGGTGTCATCGACGTATACCGGCGGCCGAAGATTGCGTACGACGTAGTCAAAAATACTTCAAGAGCCATTAAATGGCGGGCGCCCAGTCTTCATTGATGGGCGTTTTTCAATGGTGGGGGACGGCCTACAAAGTATTCCGTTTTAGAACAAGATCCACGTGGAACTAACTACACAATACAAACATAAAAAATCTGAACGCCATCCATATAACATTAGAATAGATGCATTCGAAGAGCGAATGATGTCGCTTACAATTAACATGAAATTGAAATTCTACACTAAGGGGTGAATGTATTGATCAGGAAAAGAGTGTCAGGGGTTCTAATGATGTGTTTAGTTGCCTTTCTGGTTCTATCGGGGTGTAGTGGAGCGGCAAAGCAGACAGCGAATGAGCCGGGTTCTTCAAGTGAAGCGATTAATGATGCGTCTACGACAAATGACCAATCGGCCGCGACTGATTCTGGGGAAGTTGTGGAGCTTACGTATGCTACCTGGGGATCGCCTAATGAGAAAAAGGCGCATCAGGCTGCAGTGGATGCCTTCAATGCGAAATACCCGAATATTAAGGTGAAATATCTCCATATCCCGGCCGATTTCGGTACGAAAATCTCCACGATGATCGCAGCAAAACAAGCTCCGGATGTGTTTCTGCTGGATAAAGTCACCGCTTTAAAATGGTCGGAACAAAAGAAACTTTATAATATTAAGCCATTTCTCGATGCCGATTCGGAAATATCAGAAGACAAATTAATACCTAATGCCGTGCTTTACATGGGGCCAGATCAGGTGGCAGGCATTAAGGCGACCGAAGAAGCTTTCGGATTATTTTATAACAAGGATATGTTTACGGAGGCGGGAGTGCCCGTTCCGCCGGCAAATCCGAATGAAACATGGACATGGGAGCAATTCGTAGAGGCGGCGCAGAAGTTGACCTTGGACAACAAGGGCAGGAACGCATTGGATCCCGAATTTAATCCCAAGAATATCAAGCAATACGGTGTTCGCTTTAATCGATGGGCGTGGTTCCAGTTATTCGGCACCAATGAAACGAAACTGGTATCGGAAGATGGAACGAAGCTGCAATTAACGGATCCTGCCGTTGCAGACAGTATTCAAAAATTGGCAGATCTGATTAACGTTTATCATGTCGCTCCCGACGTGACACAAGAGAAGAGCTTGCCGGCACCGGCTGTGGCGCTGCAATCGAAGAAAGTGGCTATGGATCTGGATGGTCAGTGGGTACAAGTCGATCTAGGGGCGAGCAAAATCAACTGGGACGTAGGTGCAATGCCGAAGATCAAAGTGCCGTCCACACTTCTGAATGGTGAACCGTTCGTCATGTCGGCTGACACCAAGCATCCTAAAGAGGCCTGGCAATTCTACAAATTTATGATCGATCCAAACAATGTTTTGGAGTTGTATTCAAGTGGGCTTTGGATGCCGATCGTGAGGGAATGGTATGAGAAACCCGAATTAATGGCGAAATGGGCAGAGGTAACTCCAGGACATTCTCCGGGATATAAACAAGCCATCATGGAGATGACAACGCAATATGGCGTTAACGCACATGACTATACGCTGAAAAATGCGGATAAGATTAATGCCTTGATCGGACCTGCACTTGATGCGGTATGGGAAGGAAAGAAATCCGCTGCAGACTCCTTAAAAGCAGTGGAACCCAAAGTCCAGGCGGAATTTAAGGGGATATACGGACGCTAAACCAATCTTTCGGGCGGCATCCCTCGACATTGATGGATGCCTTCTCGATTTCTCGAAGAGAAGGGATAAGCATGCAATCCTTATCGGTACTGCGAAGAAGAGAGAATTGGTTCGGTTGGCTGTTCGCTGCGCCAGCAATACTTGGTTTTTTTGTATTTATTCTAGGGCCGATGGCGGCAAGCCTTTATTACAGCTTCACCGACTATCAAATCGCAGGCGATCCGACTTTTGTCGGAGGACGGAATTACGCAAATCTTTTTAACGGGGTTGACCCCTTTTTTTATAAATCGATCTTTGTCACTCTGTACTACGTGATCCTGAGTGTTCCATTGCAGATGATCACGGCCTTCATTCTGGCGCTTATCCTGAACAGGAAAATCAAGGGCAGGGCATTTTTTCGCGTCGTATTTTATCTGCCGACGATCATGCCTGTAATTGCTTCCTCGATGGTCTGGATTTGGATGTTTGATCCCGATTTGGGACTGCTGAACGAAGCTCTTCGCACTCTTCATCTGCCAACCAGCAATTGGATATACAGTTCCAGTTCCGTTATACCGACACTGGTTTTTATGAGTCTTTGGACGGTTGGCGGTACCATGATTATCTTCCTCGCAGCGTTAAACGATATTCCAAAACAGTATTATGAAGCCATCGAAATCGACGGAGGAGGCAGACTGCAGCGTCTTTGGCATATTACGATTCCACTTGCGAGCCCATCCATTTTCTTCAACACGATCATGAGCGTAATTGGGGGCCTTCAAGTGTTCGTTCAACCCTATGCCATGACCGCCGGTGGGCCCAACGACGCAAGCTTGTTTTATGTTTTTTACTTGTATCGCGAAGCGTTCACATTCGGTAACATGGGGAATGCGAGTGCGATCGCTTGGGTGTTGTTTATCGTGACGATGATCCTTACGTACGTTATCTTCAAAACTTCCCAAAAATGGGTTTATTATGAGGGCGGGGAGGCGTAGCCGTGAGAAAATCTATGCGCTTGACCGATGTTGTCGTTTATCTATTTCTCCTGCTTGGCGCAGCTACCTGTCTCTTGCCGTTCGTATGGCTTATTCGCAGCTCGTTCATGAGCCTCTCGCAAATTTTTGTCATTCCGCCTGAATGGATACCAAGTCCTTTCGTCTGGGATAACTATATCCTGCCGTTTAAGGAGCTGTCTTTCGGAAGATACTTTCTCAATACGTCTTGGGTTTTGGTCGGGACAATGGTTGGCGTACTTACATCGAGCACTATCGCTGCTTACAGCTTTGCCCGAATGCGCTGGATCGGCCGCGATAAAATGTTTGGGCTCATTATGACCAGCATGATGCTGCCGTTTGCCGTAACGCTAATCCCCACTTTTATCGCCTGGCAATCTCTCGGACTGGTAAATACGTACGTGCCGCTTGTTTTGCCGGCATTCTTCGGCGGTGGAGCATTTAACATCTTCCTGCTCAGACAATTTTTCAAGACGATCCCGAAAGAACTTGACGAAGCCGTGTTTGTTGATGGAGGTTCACATTTTACGATTTTTGCGAAGGTCATTCTTCCTTTATCCCGCTCTGCCGTCCTTGTGATCGGAATATTTACGTTCCTCGGAACATGGAACGATTTTCTTGGTCCGTTAGTCTATTTAAACGATGAGTTAAAGTTCACGCTTGCGCTTGGATTAAGTCAGTTCCGCGGCATGTACAATGCGGAATGGGGGCTTTTGATGGCTGCCTCGGTAATCGTAACCATACCGGCCATTCTTGTCTTCGCGATCGGACAGAAGTACTTTATGGAGGGTATTGCTCTTACCGGTATCAAAGGATAACTCCATCAGGAAGGTAAACAAACGATGAATACGATTATGCTTTCCGGCGGTCATTATCCGCTCGTACGAGATATGGGGTTCACAGATGTGAGCGCAGGATGGTATCATCCCGACCGAATTATCGATTACAATGTCTTCATTTATGGCTATGAGGGCTACCTCCCGGTCGTGGAAGACGGAACGCAGTACGTGGTAAAACCCGGTGACGTTTTGTTTCTCAAGCAAGGACTGCATCATCATGGGGCGCAACCGACGGTTTCCCGACTGAAACAGTTCTGGATCCATTTTTATGACGGTTACCAAACAGCTAGTGAAGAGAGCAGGTATGTATACGACGTAAAATCTAACATAAACAAAGCCGAAGATTACGACTTTACACTTCATCTCCCCAAACAGGCGAATCTAACCAATCGTCATTATATCGAGGGGAAAATTAAAGAAATTTATAACGCTTATGCGTCCCAGATCTCTTACAGGCAACTAACGATCAGCTTACTCATGAACGAGTTGTTTTTGATGGTTCTGAGAGAGAGCAGGGAAACCCAGGAAGGAGGGAAAGCGCTTGGAACCGTTCGAAGAATAGCCGACTACCTGGAGTTCCATCTCACCCTCCCACTCGATACGTTGAAACTCTCTGCGTACATGAACCTCAATTACAACTATATGGCTGCGCTGTTTCGGAAGCAGACTGGGTACAGCATACGGGAATATTTAGAGCGGGCTAGGGTTTTTAAAGCGGTGGAATTGATGCGGGAGACGACGAACAATATATCTGAAATCGGGTTGCAAGTCGGATATGAAGATGCTCTGTATTTTAGCAGAGTGTTTAAAAAAGTGACAGGGAAATCACCCTCGGCCTACATTTCACAGATTTATAGAAATGGATAATGTTCAGTTTTCATAATTTGAGATCACAATGGAGCTTTGTCACATCGGGGAGGATGTATTTAGATGAGTAAGAAGTTACGTGTAGCGGTTGTCGGTTTGCGATTTGGCGAGGATTTTCCTCCAATCTATCGCAGCCACCCCGACATAGAATATGTGGGAATCTGCGATTTGAATAAAGAGCTTTTGCATAGTTACGGCGATCGATTCGGTTTCGACCGCAGACACGCTTCGGCAGAAGAAGTATTGGAGAGCGGTGAATATGACGCCGTACATCTGCTGACTCCAATTCATTCGCATGCTTCGTTGTCAGTTGCTGCGTTGAAGGCAGGTCTTCATTGCGCTTGCACGGTACCGGCCGCTACGACGATCGACGAGCTTCACGAGATTGTTGCAGCGCAAAGGACAAGCGGGAAAAATTATATGATGATGGAGACAGCCGTATACACGCGTCAATTTCTCCATGTTAAGGAGATGTACCTTAGAGGCGAATTTGGCCGTATCCAATTTCTAAAAGGTGCCCATTATCAAGATATGGAGAATTGGCCGCCTTACTGGATGGGGCTGCCGCCAATGCATTACGCAACTCACGCTGTCGCACCTCTGTTGGCATTGGCCAATACTCGCGCGGTAAAAGTTCATTGCTTTGGTTCCGGCGTAATGCGGGAAGATCTGCAGAAACAATATGGTAACCCCTTTCCTGTAGAGACCGCGATTTTTCAGTTGGAGAAAGACAAGTTGAGCGCTGAAGTAAGCCGGTCATTATTTCATGTTGCCAGAAGCTATATCGAAAGCTTTTCCGTATATGGTGAACAGCGCTCCTTCGAGTGGTATCTGGAAGATGAACCGCCGCTCCTATTTCAGGTTAGCGAAGAACCGCATGGAAGAGGCAGGCATATCTGGCATGAAGATTTACATGCGCCAGACCGGCGGGATTTGCTGCCCTCGCAAATTGCCGCGCATACCCAAAGGCATGTGATCTTTGATCCTGAAAATCCGCACCAGTCGGTTAGTCAGGGCGGAGGTCACCATGGATCCCATCCGCACATGGTACACGAATTTGTGAGAAGTATTATGGAGAATCGAAGACCCTTAATCGATGCGGTGACCGCCGCCAATTGGACAGCAGCCGGAATTTGCGCGCATGAATCTGCGATGCAAGATGGAGCTGAGGTTACTATACCTTCATTCGACTCCTGAATGACCGAAACTGGATCATCAAATTAGGGAACCTCCCGGCAACGGGCGGCTGCCTAAAGAGATTGCTCTGACGGATGTTAAGCGCATAGATCGATAAAGACACTGACTGACTCGATAGTGTCTTTATTGATGGCCCGACTGAAAAATAAGCCTCTCTGTAGAATTGAGAACTTGGGAGTAGAAGCTGGAGATATATTGGGAATGGAGGCAGGATTGATCATGTCAGGAGATCAGCTTCAATATTCGGGCTATTTATTGGTCCATTTCATTGGGGAACAGCAGGAAGGTGAGCAAGTTTATTTCTCGTACAGCGAGGACGGCCTCCATTGGAAAGATTTGAATGCGGGATTGCCGGTGCTGCGTTCCGAGCTGGGGGAGAAGGGCGTGCGGGACCCATTCCTCGTACGATCGCCGAAGGCGGACAAGTTCTTCCTAATCGCCACGGATCTTCGCATCGCGAGCGGCAAAGGCTGGGATGCCGCGGTGAACGAGGGCAGCCGCGATATCATCGTCTGGGAGTCGGAAGACCTTGTCCACTGGTCGTCATCGTGGGCGGTGACGGTCGGCGTAGAGGGGGCAGGTTGCGTCTGGGCGCCGGAGGCGATCTACGACGAGGCAGCAGGCGAGTTCCTCGTGTTCTGGGCATCCGCAACCCGGGAACCGCATGAACTGGAGCGGAAGCATAAAATCTATTGCGCCCGAACCTGCGATTTTCGAAGCTTCACGGCTACCGAAAAATATATTGAGCGCGACAACCATATCATCGACACGACGATTATCGCCCACAACGGGCACTACTACCGGTACTCCAAGGATGAGACGACGAAGAACATTCGGGTCGAACGGGGGACTTCGCTCGAGCGCGACGCGTTCGCAGATCTTCACGCTCCCGTGCTAGAGGCGCTGCCGGGCGTGGAAGGCCCGCAAATTTACAAGTTCAACGATCGCGAGGAATGGTGTTTGATCGTGGATCGCTTCGCGGAAGGCAAGGGCTATCTCCCGCTGGTGACCTCGGACTTGGCCGGCTGCGAATTCCGGGTAGTGCCGGACGGCGCATTCGATCTGGGCAAGACGAAGAAACGCCATGGCGGCGTTGTTCCGATAACCGCAGCCGAATGCGCCCGCCTGCTGGCGGCGTTTGGCGACGGACACCAGGTGCTGCCCGGACAGTACGCGGATCCGGATCTCGTCAAGTTCGGCGATCGTTACTATCTGTATCCCACGACCGATGGATATACGGGATGGTCAGGCACCCGATTCCATGTCTTCTCATCGGCGGATCTGCGGATCTGGACGGATGAGGGCGTCATACTGGACCTGGCGACGGACGACGTTCCTTGGGCGGTAGGCAGCGCATGGGCGCCTTGCATCGCAGCGAAGGACGGGCGGTATTTCTTTTACTTCTGCGGCAAGACGGAAGCCGGCGTGAGCGCGATCGGCGCAGCGGTTGCCGATACGCCGATCGGTCCGTTCCGCGCGGAGCCGCAGCCGTTCATTACGATGGACCTTATGGAGCATTACGGCATCGCCATGCACCAGGCGATCGATCCTTCAGTCTTCTTCGAGGACGACGGCACCGCCTACCTGCTGTTCGGCAACGGGCATCCCGCGATCGTACGGCTAGCCGACGATATGGTCAGCATCGTCCCGGATACGATGAAAAACATCGAAGGCCTGCACGAATTCCGGGAGGCGGTTACCGTGCTAAAGCGGGGCGGGCTGTACCATTTCACTTGGTCCTGCGACGATACGGGCAGCGAGGATTACCGCGTGCATTACGGCACGTCGGAGCATCTCTACGGCCCGGTCAAGTATCGGTACCCGGTGCTCGTCAAGAACGCGAACAAAGACATGCTCGGCACCGGTCATCATTCGATGATGAAGGAGCCCGGCGAAGATAAATATTGGATCGCATATCACCGATTCGTCACGCCGCTCACCCGATTTTCGGAAGGTAAGGGCTACCATCGCGAAGTCTGCATCGGTCCGCTGAACTTTGGGGATGACGGGCTGATGGAACGGGTACGATTGTAATTAGACAGCGACATCGAGCGAGTCGACAGCTGCTGCAGATCAAGCATGTGACACCGTTGCCTAGTTGCCGCTGACGATTACGTCGGACGATACGGACGGATCTAATCAAATATGACGAGTATAAAGCTTGCCTTGACGTTGCAAAGCGCTAGGTAAGCTTTATTTGTCATATCAGGGCATTCTGCTCCAGTAAGGGACACATTTCAAGAGGATAGGCGTCGCCTGGAGCGCCCTCCCGGCTTTCATCAGGTTGAAAAAGGGCACAGGTTTGTTGGAAATAAACCGTTTTCATGACGGTCTGGCGAGCCTATAATTTCGATATAACAAGGCCATTAAATGCAGACAGGAGCGTGATTTGGATTCGAACCAAATGGTCGGGCGTCGCTTTTAAAAAGCAGCTGCCTTTTCATGTATTCGTCGGACTTGGGATTTTGTATTTAATCGTTTTTAGTTATATTCCCATGTTCGGAATTTTAATCGCTTTCAAAGACTATCGCATTTCATCCGGAATCGAAGGCATCTTTACGAGTACCTGGTCGGGCCTGTCCCATTTCAAAGAACTGGTCGACGATTACAATTTTCCGAATCTAGTACGGAACACGCTGACGCTGAGTTTGCTGAAGGTGGCATTTTCCTACCCGGTTCCCATTCTGTTCGCGATCATGCTGAGCGAGGTCAGACACACCGCGCTCAAGCGATTCGTTCAAACCGTCAGCTATTTGCCTCATTTTGTCTCTTGGGTTGTCGTTACCGGAATCGCATACGCTTTCTTTTCCACCGGGTACGGCATTTTCAATGAATCCCTCTTGTCCCTGGGCATTTTGAAGAAACCGATCGAGGTGTTGACCGATCCGGGATCATTCTACGGCCTTGCGGTCACGACGGCCATCTGGAAGGAAGCCGGCTGGTGGACGATCATCTTCCTCGCCGCGCTGGCGGGCATCGACCCGGCGCTGTACGAAGCCGCGGAGATCGACGGAGCGGGCCGGCTGAGACGAATTCTTTATATCACGCTGCCTGGATTAAAAAGCGCCTGCATCGTTGTGCTCATCCTATCGATCGGCAGCATGCTCGGCGGCGGCTTGGTCGGCTCGAACTTCGAGCAGTCGATGCTGCTGGGGAACTCGCTGAACAACGAGCGGTCGCAGATCATTCAAACCTACGCCTTCAACGTCGGCCTGGCGCAAGGCAGATTTTCGTTTGCGACGGCGATCGACCTGATTCAATCGATCATTTCGCTTATTCTGATTTTTACCAGCAACTTTATAGCGAAACGGGTATCGGGGACTGGTTTGTTTTAATCCATGGATCGAGGGGAGGAGGCGTCTTGGCATTGCGAAGGAAAAAAACGTTCGAGGACTGGAGCCTGGACACGTTCATTTTTATTGCGCTGCTGTTGATCGTAGCGGTCACGTTATATCCGTTCTACTACATTCTCTTGATTACGTTCAATGCCGGCACGGACACAACGAACGGGGGCATGTATTTCTGGCCGAGAGACTTCACGCTGGCGAACTACAACTATTTTCTAAGCGAGCCCAAGTGGATCCGGGCGCTCGGCATGTCCTTGCTGCGTACGGTCGTCGGCACGGCGCTCGGCGTATTGTTCACTAGCTTGGTCGCATACGGACTGGCCAAGAAGGAATTGATTTTCCGCAACGGCTACTTTATGATCATTCTTTTCGCGATGAATTTCTCCGGTGGACTGATCGCTTATTATGTGGTTTTGAGAAGCATCGGATTGATCAATACGTTTGGCGTCTATGTCATTCCGGGGATGCTGAATTTGTTTTTCCTCCTGATTGCGATATCCTTCTTTCGCGACATTCCGGAAGAACTTGCTGAATCCGCCAGAATCGACGGCGCGAGCGAGCTTCGTATATTTGCCCGAATCATGCTTCCCGTATCCATGCCGCTGCTCGCCACGATGTGTCTGTTCATCGGCTCGGGGCACTGGAATGCCTGGCTCGACTCCGCGTATTTTGTGCAAAACGAAGGACTGCGCACGCTCACTTATCGCATGATGCAGGTTATCAATCAGACGATGGTGCCCTCGGGAGATGCGGCTTCCTCTTCTATGTCCCGGACGCACGTGACGCCATTTTCCATCCAGGCGACCGCCATGGTCGTCTCGATTATCCCAATTTTGGGCGTCTATCCGTTTTTGCAGAAGCATTTCGTTTCCGGCATGATGCTGGGATCCGTCAAAGGTTAATCGGGCTGGTTTTAATGCCGCACGCGTCCTGCGACGGGGGCGGAGTTAAGATAAATTAAATTTAATGGGGGAAGGCACATGGCTAAACGGACTAGAACGACAATGCTGTTGATGGCTGTCTTGCTGTTGAGCGGAAGTTCGCTGGCCGCATGCAGCAAGAGCGGCGGCAATGGAGGCCAATCGGCCGCAAGCGGGAGCGCGGCGGCGACTGCGGAGACCGGAGCGACAGCTTCCGGCCAGTCCGGGGCTTCCGGGGCGGCGAGCCCCGCGGCATGTACGAATCCGGTTGAGCTGAACATGTTCGTAGATGCGACCTGGTATCCGTTCCAGGACTGGAGCGGCGAGATTCCGGAAGCGATCACCAAGGCGACCTGCGTCAAGCCCAAGGTGACGATCGCGACGGACGACAAGCAGTTGGCGCTCATGGTCGCGTCCGGCGATCTGCCGGACCTGGTCGTCTCCTTCAACTTCAAGCTGATGTCCGACGGTAAGCTGAGCCTGCCTTACAACGAGATTTTCCCGAAGTACGCGCCAGAAGTGAAGTTCGATCCGGTCAAGGAATTCGTTAATACGGTCAGCGACGGGAATTATTATGCCATCCGCAACGATTTCTCGACGGAAGCCGAATGGAAGGCGAATCCTTACGCGCATATGATGGTGCCCGGTCTTGCCTTGCGCAAGGATATACTCGAAGAGGTCGGCAATCCTGCGATCAAGTCGCTCGGTGACCTGGATGCGGTATTCGCGGCCGTGAAAAAGAAGCATCCCGAGATGACGCCGCTCATTCTGAACCCGAACTGGCAGCGGAACTACTTCGACGCCCAGTATGGCGCGCAAGGCGGATTTGTCGATGAGAACGGCAAGCTCATTTACTACTTGAAGCAGGACGCCGTTCGCCAATCGATGCTGTACATGAACAGCCTGTACCGCAACGGGTTCGTGACCTCCGAGAACTTCGCTTACAAAAACGAATCCGACACCGAGCAAATGGTGTTGTCCGGCAAAGGATTTGCTTACACGTGGACGTATTCGAACGCGGATCGCCTGAATGCGGACGGAAAAGGAAAGTATACGTTCGTTAACGTAGCCGAGCCGCTCAGTCCGCAAGCGAAGATCGTCAGCACCGGGACGGGCGGACTTGGCGTATACGTGACCAAGGACAATAAAAATGTCGAAGCCAGCGTACGATTCCTGAAGTACATGTTCTCGGAGGAAGGCTGGAGACTCGGCGAATGGGGCTTCGAAGGCACCGACTGGACGATGAACAGCGCCGGGTATCCGGAGTTCAAGTACGATCCGCAGGATCTGGAGACGCTCAAGAAGAAAGGCGTATACTGGTGGGGCGTGCCCTGGGAGTCGGGCGTCGGCATGGCGCTGTCCTCCTACAAGGCCGGCTCGGAAACGACGCGCCAGGGAGAGCAATACGACAAAATCATTTCCTTTAATCCCGCGATCGGCATGATCAATCCGGATAACGATTCGCCTGAGCAGATCATCCGGACGAACATCGACACGATGGTTAAGACCGAGCAGACCAAGGTCTATCTGGCGCCAAGCGAGGCCGAAGCCAACAAGGCCTATGACGAAATGCTGAAGAAGGCGGACAAGATGGGCATCGACAAGCTCGAAGCCTGGGCGAATTCGCAATACGGAACTTACAAGGAGAAATACGACAGCTTGACGAAGTAAACCTTTCCCGGAAACATGCCTTGGCGGAATGGAGAGTCCGGTCGCCGGACTTTCTGTTCCGTTTCGGTATTGTTCCACATACGACTTCATGCGGGGAATGGTTAACAATGCGAATAAGCACCAAAATGATCGTAGGCTACGTGATTCTAATCGTTGTGCCATTTTTCTTATTCGCTTTATTTGTGTACGTGCAGCTTTACGACAAGCTGATGACCCAGTACCAATTGGCCAATCAGCAAAATATCGAGCAGCAGGCGGCCAACTTGGAATCCACGCTTGGAAAGATCGAGTCGCTCCAGTCGATCTTTCAAAACAATGCGGCGCTGATCGATTATTTGCGGGACGAATATTCGGACGACCGCGAATTGATCTATTATTACTTGCGCGAGATCAGCCCGGCGCTGTCGTTCGCCAATCTGGCGGACCCGTCCGTCCAATCGCTGACGGTGTATCCGAAATATCAGAAACGGCTGAACAACGTGCCGGGCTTCAGTCCGTACGAGCAGATCACGGATAAACTGGACGACAGTGAGATCAGGAAGCTGACGCCGTCGCAGGGGCTGTGGAAGCAGACGATCTCCGGCCAAGGAGTCGGGCTTCGCTATTATCAAAAAATATATACCGACACCTATACCGCCGATCTTGGCATCCTCGAGGTCGAAGTGAAGCACGCGTTGTTCGGCGAATTTATGAGCAAGCTGCGTGAAGCCCAGCCGGCGGGTACGCTGGTTCTCATGGATGGCGGGGGGGCCGTTCTTCATCAGTCAGGGCCGATCGTCATTCCTACGGATCAACTGCAAGGAATCGGCCGCAGGCACGATGGCGACGGCGTGTCCAAGAGCATTCTCAGCGCCGAAGGCCAGCTGCTGGTCAATTCCGTGAAGATTCCCAAGCTGGGCCTCACCGTCGTCGCGGTCAGCAAGCGCAACGCGCTGTTCGAATTTTTGCGAGTCAAGCAGCTATGGGTGGCAGGCGCCCTTCTGCTGCTCGTCATGCTCTCGATTCTTTACTATGTCATCTTATCCTCGTTGACCAAACGAATCGTCGTGCTCTCCCGCCATATGCGCAAGGTGGGGCCTGATTCGCTTGGCCATCCGTTTCCCGGCAAGAAGGGCGCCGACGAGATCGGATTTTTGATCACAAGCTACAATGCCATGATTCAGCGGATCGACGAGTTGGTCAATCGGGTCCAGAAGGTAGAGCTTCTGCGAAAAGAAGCCGATCTGAAAATGCTGCAGGCGCAAATCCAGCCTCACTTTCTCTATAACACGCTGGAAACGATCCGCATGCTGGCCAGATCCAACCAGGGACAGCTGATCGGCGAAATGGCGTTTGCGCTCGGGAAAATGCTGCGCTTCAGTCTGTCCAAAAACAGCGAAGCCACGATCGGCGAGGAGATCGAGCATGTACGCTCCTATATGTCTATCCATCAAATTCGAATGAAAGACCTGATCTTCCGCTTGGATGTCGATGAGCAAGCCACAGCGATTCCTTGTCCCCGGTTCATCTTGCAGCCGCTCGTCGAGAACAGCATCGTACACGGCTTGTCCGGGAAGAGGGGCGGCAAGCAAATACACGTAGGCGTCAGGCTGACGACTGACCATGTCAGGGTGGAGGTGGCGGACAACGGAAACGGAATGGACGCCGAACGCCTCGCTTCCGTACGTCGGCTAACCGCCGGCGAGATCGGAGACGGCATGATCGAGACGCGCGGAACGGGAATCGGGCTAAACAATGTCGCGCAAAGGATCGGCGCGTATTTCGGTCCTCAAACCGAATTTATCATCGAGAGCGCGACCGGCCAAGGTACGCGTTGCGTCCTTAAACTCGCGATAAAGGAGGCGCAGCCATGCTCCATTTAATGATCGTGGACGACGAACCGATTATTTTATCCGGGATTCAGGACATGGTGGAGCAGGCGAATACGGCGTTTACGAAGATCGTAACCGCCGGCGACGGCGCAGAGGCGTTGGAGAAGCTGGATTATTTCATGCCGGATCTCATCATTACCGACATCCAGATGCCGGAAATGCAAGGGCTGGACTTCATCGGTCGAGCCAGAGAGCGGGGGGTCAAACGGTTCATCGTCCTGTCGGGATACGATATGTTCGAGTACGCCAGGCGCGCCATTCAGCTTCAGGTCGTCGAGTATATGCTGAAGCCGGTGGACGAGAAAGAGCTGATCGAGCTGCTGAAGCGCATCGCGATCGAAGTGCTCGAGCAAGGGGAGAAGGCGCAGCCGCCCGAGGCGGGAGCTCCCAAAGAAGAAGAGGCGTACAGCGAGCATGTTCAAATGCTTCAAAAATATATCGCGTCCAGCTATCGCAAGGATATCTCCCTTACCGACGCGGCCGCCTATCTGGGACTTCATCCCGTTTATATCGGCAAGCTGTACAAAAAAGAGACGGGCACTTCCTTTGTGGCGGCCATTAACCGCCTTCGAATCGAAAAAGCGAAGGAGCTGCTCACGGGCGGCCAGAAGCTCTCTCTGGACAAAATCGCCGACTTGATCGGATTCGAGAATCGTCGTACGTTCTATAAAGTTTTTCGTAAATATGTGGGCCGGACGCCCGGGGAATACCGGGACGGTCTGAGCGAGCCGCACGACGCAACTTGAATTACCGATCGCGTCGGCGATCCATTCAAAATCGGCAGGAGGTTCGCGGGATGACGAGCGAGACAACAAGCACGCGCATGTACGTAAACGGAAACTATGCAAACGCCTACACGGAGGTGCCGACGCGCGATCCCGGTCGTGCGTGGCGCGACGGCATGGTCAGCGGCAACGGCGAAAACGGTTATGTCACGTCGGGCTCGCCGTATGCGGACAGCTTTATTTTTCAACACATGTGGTTTAACTTCCCATCGCCTCACCCGAGAACGGTGCCGGAGGAACTGACGGCTCAGCTCGGGGAAGCGCGCCTTAACGTATTCAACCTGAACGATCAGTGGAAAATCAAGGACAGCCGCGGCGAGACGAGAGCGAGGACGTTCTACTACAGCTATCATCCGGGACACCAGCTCAGGCTGGAAATGTTGAACAAAGGGACCGTATCCGCCTACGAAAGATGGACGAACTACGAGACGGCGGAGACGGGCGTAAGATATGCCGACGAGCGCGGCGAATGGGTCCGGACATCCTTTACGTCCAGAACGGATAACGTCTCGATCACCCGGATCGCGCGGTCCTCGACCGGCGCCAGGATCGATATGACGATCTCGATCGACGATATCTCGGGCATGTACAAGGCGCGCGACGGCGATACCGAGGTGAGCGCGCTCCGCTATAAAAAGCTGGTCGGTCCTCGCGCCGATTATATCGCACAGGTCGCCCACTATCCCGCCTACCCGGGCAGCGAGCTGGCGAACGGCGGATATGCGGGACTGACCAGGGTCGTCGCCGTGAACGGGAAGCAGACGCTCGTGCTGTTGCCGGACACGAACGAATCGATGAACGTCGGCGCGGAGCGGAATCCGGCGATTCGGATCGAAAACGCCGATGCGGTGTACCTCATCACGAAGTCCGACCGGACCTTCGATATGGGCGCCATCGAAGCGTTCGCCGACACGAGCAGCTACGACCTCGTCGATCGCCTTCTTCAGCATGCCGACGCCGTGCTGCGCAAATACGCCGATGCAGAAGGCCGGTTCGACTACGACGCGGCACTGGCTCCTCATGCGGCCTGGCAGTCTGCGGAGTGGGGCGCGGTACGCTTCGAGCTGCGCGGCGACGAGAAGGACAAGCAGGCGGACAATGTCGCGCTCATCGAAGCGCAAAAGCAAAGTCCGCACAAGATTAATCATGCCTTCATGGAGCAGGTGTACAACCAGGGACGCTACGCCCTCATCTGCTGCGGCGGCACGAGCGCGCCGCGCTTGTACGGCATGTGGACAGGCGAATGGAATCCCGGCTGGCGCGGGATCTATACGCTGGACGCCAACGTCAACCTGCAGGTGGCCGCCATGAACACGGGGCATCTGACAGCGTCGCAGCTCGGCTATATCGACTTCTTCCTGCGGAATACGCCGGACTTCGCCCTGAATGCGGAGATGGCCTACGGGATGCACGACGCGCTGCAGGTATCCGTGAACTCGGATGGAGACCGCGGAATGCACGTCGAGTACGACAACGATTATCCGTTTCAATACTGGAATGCAGGCGCGAGCTGGTGCTTGCTCCCGATCTACGAATACTGGCAATGCTATGGCAACCGGCAAATTCCGATTCGGGATACGATGCGGATTCGCGAGCTTCGGCCGTTCCTCGATCCGGCAGACGGCGGACTGTCGGAGGCGGCGTTCGAGAGACTGCTCGCCAAGGGCGAACTGGATCTGGAGCGGGACATCCTGCTCCCGCTGCTCACGAAGCAGGCGAACTTCTGGGATCAAATCTGCACGCCGACGTACTATACCGACGCGGAGGGGCGCGCGCGCCACGAACCCGGCAAGACGGCATTGCTGCCGGGCGAGCGGTATATGATCATCCCCGGCTATTCGCCGGAGAACCATCCCATCGGGTATACGAGCACGATCACGGCGAATGCGACTATGGATATCGCCGCCGCGCGGGACGGGCTGCGGATGGCGATCGAGCTTGAAAAAGCAGTCGGGCGGGAGGGCTATGGAGCCGCTGTCGCCAAGTGGGAGGCGTTGCTTGAAGTCTTGCCGGATTATTTATGCGATACGGACGGCGCCTTGCGCGAATGGGCGATGTACGAATATACGGAAAACAACAACCACCGCCATTTGAGCCATCTCTATCCGGCCTGGCCCGCCTATGAGACGCAAGCGGACCGAAAGCTGTTCGACGCCGCCCGAATCGCAGTCGAAAACCGGGACAAATACAATACCGGCGATGCGACCGCAGGTCACGGCTGGATGCATAAGGCGCTGGTGTACGCCAGACTGAAAAACGGAGACGGTCTGCTGGCGTCGCTGCTGCCCATGATGAACGATGACGGCTACTATGCATCCTTGATGTCGGACCATGATACGAACCGGCGAAACGACACCTATTGTACGGACACCCTGTTCGGCAACCTAGCCGCCGTGCATGAAGCGCTGGTATTCTCGAATACCGGCGAGATCGAAGTGTTGCCTGCCCTGCCTTCCGACTGGACGTCAGGCTCCATCCGCGGATTGATGGCGAGAACACGGGTAGAGGTGAAGGCGCTCACGTGGGACTTGGAAGCCGGCGTCGCGAAGGTCCTCCTGCGCTCCGGTGAAAACCATAACAGGATCGCCGTAAAAGCGAGAATTCCATGGCGAAGCGCAACCTTAAACGGCGCTGCGGCCGACATTCGCCAGGGCGAAAACGGGAAGTACATTCCAGTCTTGCTGCATGCCGGCGCTGACGCCGAAATTTGCTTCTCCCTCCGCGGCGCCGACGACAAGTCGGATTGACAGCATCGGGACGCACGGAGTATCGTGCCAAGGCTAAAGCAATCCAGTACCTTACCGATACTGGGTTTGTACGCTGAAGCCTGGCATAAATCACTTCCGAATGAAAGGATCTTTTCCAGCGCCTACAGCGTAAGCCTGTTCACGCAATGGAAGGATTCAGTGTTCCACCAAGTGTGGCTCAAACAAAAGCTGAACGAAGGTTCGCCGATTGAGGAGACGCAAGGTCTTTATGGCGCTGCATTGTCGTCCGTTCGCCTGCATCCGGTGCCGGGGCTGCCGGCGGAAAATTGCAGTGAGCAGCTTGGCGTACCGGGTCCATGGCACGAACGGCTTCCGCACTTTCGCATGGCATTTACGCCGAGCGCGGGCATGGAGTTGCAAAGCGAATATTTTGTCGCCCGCGCGGTTGCTTATGACGCCCTATGCGCCATCGACCGGATCGGTGAAGTCATATCCCCGCTTCTCCACGTGTCCGAAGTGCGCACGGTTGCTAAGGACGGTCTGTGGTTGAGTCCATGCTACAAACAGGACTCGGTGGCGATTCACTTTACGTGAAATCCCAACCGGAAGCCGTACGGCGCGTTCTGCCGCTCATCGAGCGCCAGCTTGCCCCCTTCGGCGCCCGTCCACATTGGGCGAAACTGTTTGCCATGAGTCCTGCGCATATTTGGACGCTCTATGAGAAGCTGCCGGATTTTCGCCGGCTGATGCTGGCGTTCGACCCCGACGGCAAATTCCGCAACACGTTTCTGAACGAATACATTTTGAACAGCTAGTAGTTTCCAGTGATACGAGCAGCCTGTCCCCAAACTTATGGAGGCAGGCTGTTTTTATCGAAGTCAATTCGGAATCCGAATTGCTTTCCGGTGAGCGTCGGGAGCGCCAACGATATATGTTCTTGTCTTTGAACGAAATGATAGTTTCTTTTCACGAGCGTATGAACTATAGCTGAATAAATACCTTAGTGAGGCTGCCGGCATCAACCGGCGCAGTTTTGCTTGCTTTTCGGAATTGAATCGGCGTAACTCCGAATTTCTGCTTGAATTTGGTGCAGAAATATTGAACGTTGCTGTAACCTACGTTATGCGATATTTCGGAAACGGAGGACAGCGTGCATTGAAGCAGTTCGGCCGCCTTCTCCAACCTGACTTGCGCCAGATATTCGGAAATGGTAACGTTTTGAATCTCTTTGAATAACGTAGATACATAGGATGGAGACAGCTTAATCGAATCCGCCAGGTAATCCAGCGATAACTCCTGATTGAAATTGGTTTCGATCAGTTGCTTTAACCGCCCGATCTGATCGGCGTATGCATGATTGGAGCTAATGGATAACGCTTCGGCTATTTGCGCATAAATCGTTCGAATCCAGTCAATCGAATCCTCCAACGTCAACCTGCGCACATTGGCCGCTATTAATTCCGATCCGAAAACCGCATGAAGAACTTTATTCTCCATAATGTATCGCGAGAGGGTCATTCCTATCTGCATAAGCGCCAATTCCACCGCGTCGATATGAATCGGCTCCTTATGCAATAGATCATTCAAACGAATGAGAAAGGAATTTACTTCCTTGGCATTCCCTGCCTTGACGATAAGATTCCACGATTCGAACCAATTGGAATCGACCAGCCCGTTTCGATCCTGTATCTGCGCGTAAAAAACAGGCTTGTTCGTACCAAATAAGAAGGAATACCGCTGCGCCGCCTTGGCATGCTGATAGGAGACATTAATGTTCTCCATATGATCGACCTTGGTCCCGACGCCCAGATGATAAACAAACACCTCATCGCTTAGCTCCCGCGTCTTTGCTTCGAGGTCGGTTCGAATGAGTTCGTCAGGATCGGATTGGTCTTGTCGCAGCAAGTAAAGAAAAACAAGCTCATTCGTGTTTATGGAGATTGACTCCAGGTCGACTGATGCGGGCTGTCCCAGAACGCGTCTCTTCAAATCCGTCAATTGACCTGCGACTACCGTTAAACTGACGATTACATAGGATGAATGGAAGAAGCGGGAAGGCAGATCGTACATGCCGGATATATCGCCGGCAATAAGAGCGGCAATCTGTTTGAAATACAGCTGATCCTTCAGTACTTCGATTCTTAGCCGCTGATGATCCAAGGTAAGGTCGATTAAGTCATATTCATTCGATGAAGCGGGCCTGGAGTGAACGCCGGGAAGGCCATTGATTTTGGAGATGATTCTCCTCATCGGTCTTTGAAAGCGATAGGAGAGCAACAAGGAAAAAGCGAGTCCCACTACCAGCGCCACCAGACAAATGTTGATCATGTATTGTTCCAGATTTCGGGAAGCGATATTGATCGACTTGACGGGACGGATCAAAACATATTTCCAAGGCGTTCCGGAAGAATGGCTCGGCAGAAAGGAAAGAACATTTGTACCCGCATTCGATTTGCTCTTGATGAGGTCGGTTTTTGAATGAATTCCTTTAATGGTTTGTTCCATCAAAGGCGCCGGAATGCTCCCGGTTTGAAGCAGCGGAATTCCATCGTTCGTAACGATGGCGAGTATATCGCCGGAAGAGCTCAACATGTTCTTCAAAAAGCCCTGCAGATAGTCGACACGAACGTCCAGGAAAATAAAGCCCTTGGCCGTATCGCTATTGGACCCATATGGAAGCGGCAGGACATAAGTTAACACGGGGACGTTTTTCTCCTGTTCGATGGTTATCGTACGAGCAAACCAACGCTTCGCCGAAAGCCCGGGTATCTGGTAGAGAAAGGAAGGCGTTGGATAGGACTCAACGTTTTCGTAATAAAAGTCTTTATCGATAGCGAAACGCTCATCCTTAAAGTAGATGGAAACGTTGGAGATTTCGTCATTGGACAAGGTGAACATATTCAAGTCGTCGACCAAATTTCGGACCCGATACAAGTGTCCGGAGGGGGGATTTTGCAAGAAAAACATCATTTCCCCGTTGGAGTTGCGGTCTAAAAGGGAGAAGGTTCTGCCAAGCGTGTTTTCCTGATATTTGGATAAGATGGAGCTCTCGACAAGATCGCGCATTTTTTCAAGACGATATTGGCTATCGTTGGAAATCTCGTCAAGCATGATCCGATTAGCCCGATTCAGCATCATGGCAGCCAGCAACGCGATAACGGCCAAGGAAACGACGCTAAACCCGAGAATCAGCTTGAAGAAAAATTTGTTTTTGGTTGGAAGCGCATTCATAAAAGCGGCTCTCATCTGAAGTTTCCTCCTTCCCTAGGGATTCATTTTATCATGGCAATCGTTATTTTGATATGTTTTGCAAATGCTTTCATATGAAAACGAACAACTTTAAAAGAAGTTGAAATAGCAATCGAACGGTTTTTCCTCGTATAGTCAAACCAGGATTTCCGAAAGGGGGATCCAGCCGAATGGAAGGTGGCAAAGCGAGATACAGCCCGCAACGAAAAGCAGAAAAGAAGGTGAGCGTATGACGCTGAAAAAATACCGTATGGGCGTAATCGGACTCGGGGAAGGCCGCAGCATCATTTCGGCCGCGCTGCAAAGCGACCGCTGGGAGCTTGTCAATGTATGCGACATTAATGAAGGCGCTTGCAAATCCCGTATGGCCGAATTCGGACTGCCTCGTTACACGCTGAGCTACGACGATTTGCTACACGATTCCGACATTGATGTGATCGCGATTTATACGCCCGACCAACTGCATCGCAGACACATGATCCAGGCGTTTGAGGCGGGCAAGCATGTCATCGTCACCAAGCCGATGATGACTTCGCTCGATGGCGTGCACGAGCTGTCGAAGGCCGCTGAAGCATCGGGGAAGCAGCTGTTCGTCGGACAGAGTAGCCGCTTCTTCGAGCCGATGATTCATCAGCGCAGCGATTACTTAGCCGGCCGCCACGGCGAGATCGATACGGTCGAAGCTTATTATATTGCGGATTCGCGTTGGTTTTTGGACAAGGGCTGGAGCCGGCAAAAAGGGTTCAGCTGGATGTATAACTTCTTGATCCATGCGGTCGATCTGGCCGTCTGGTATTTGCCAGAGATCGAAGAGGTATTCGGTTACGGCCATTCCAGTTCGAACAATAAGGCTTACGGGCTCGACGTTCCCGATACGATGCGATTCCTGATGAAGGATTCGTCCGGGCGCATCGCCACCGTCGGCGGCTCCTACACGAAGCCGACGCTGGATTCCATCGATCCGGGCATCAGCTGCACCTTGCGGGGAACGAACGGAACGAGCCGAGCTGCGTACCCCAAGCTGTTGTACCACACGAACTTCAACCCGGAAGGGCCGGTAACGCATTCTTTCCAAGAGAGGCATCCTTATTATTTCCGATTTGAAGGCGAGAGTCACCATGCCGGCGAGTATCAGAACTATATCGATTACTTCGCCGAGTGTCTAGATCGGGGCGAGACGCCGAAGCCTGATCTGAAGGAAGGCATCCGGACGCTCGCGATTGTCGCGGCTATGGAACGAAGCTTGGACAAGGGGTTGCCGGTAAAAGTGAGCGATATTTTATCGGACGAGGGGGACGTATAGATGAAGATCGGCATTGCCGATTACGGCATGAACGTCTGGGACGGAGCTCCCTACGATTACGAAGAGCGCGCTCGGCAACTGAAAGCAATCGGATACGAGGGGATCGAACGATTAACCGCTTACGGAGCGGAGGAGGCGGTACGCAAATCGGCCGTACTGCGCAAGCTTGGCATGGGCTTCGCCACGGTCCGCGGTCCGAGCGCGGAACTGTCTCTCCAATGGACGTCCGGACTTGGCAAGGATTACGTGTGGACGGAGTTAGGCGGAGGTACGCAGGAGCTTGAGGTCTTATGCCGACAGGTTAATATTATGGCGCAGAATGCCGGACGCTGGGGGATCCGGGTGGCGCTTCATAATCACATGGGGACGCCGGTGGAAACGCAGGATCAAGTTGAGTATTTCTTGAATCGGTGTCCGGAGGCCCGGTTGGTGTTCGACACGGCTCATCTGGCCGCGACGGGCGGGGACTGCGCGGCGCTTGTCCGCAAGTATGCCGACCGGCTACAGGTCATTCACGTCAAGGACTGGCTGGAGACGGATCCGGGCAATGAGATCTGGCATAAACGAGGGCAATTTTGCGGACTGGGGCAAGGAAATGCCGGGGTGGACAACCTCTCCATTTTGCAGGAGGCGGTCGAATGCGGATATGAGGGATGGGTGTTCGTCGAGCACGATACGCATTTGAACGAGCCGTTGGACGATCTGGCTTCGAGCCGCGACTATTTGAGAAAGGGCGGGTTCTAGACATGAAAAGAGAAGAGGGAACGCCGATCCGTATCGGCCTTGCGGGATTGGGACGTGCAGGCTGGGGGATGCATGTGGAGGAGCTGAAGGGAAGGGAGGACAGATTCCGGATAACGGCGGCCTTTGACCCGATTCCTGAACGCAGGAAAAAGGCGCAGGAGCTTGGCATACGCGCCTATGCTTCCCTGGAGGAGCTTGTCCGCGACCCCGAAGTGGAATTGATCGATATCGCAACCCGCTCGAGCGATCATTATGCGCACGGCATGCTGGCATTGGAAGCGGGGAAGGACATTTACGTGGAGAAGCCGCTGACGCATACGCATGCTGAGGCCGTGCAGCTGTTCGACACGGCGGAAAAGGCCGGCAGACGGATTTTCGTCAGGCACAACCGCAGATTTGATCCGGATTTTCTGCACGTACGCGAAGTGATAGCTTCGGGCGTGCTAGGAGAAGTGTTCCAAATTCGCTTATGCCGGCACAACTACCAGCGAAGGAACGATTGGCAGACGCTGAAGGAGTTCGGCGGAGGACAGCTGCTCAATTGGGGGCCGCATATCGTCGATCACGCCCTGCAGCTGCTGGAAAGCCCCGTAGTATCCCTATGGAGCGATTTGAAGCGGGTAGCGGCAGCGGGAGACGCCGAGGATCATCTGAAAATCGTCATGAAAGGGAAGAACGGGCGCGTCGTTGATCTGGAGATCAGCGGTGGCATCCCGGTCGCCTCCCCGACGTATCTGGTGCACGGTACAAAGGGAAGCTTGGCCGTTACTGGCCAAACGATACAGCTTAAATATCTCGATCCTGAAGCGGAGCTAGTTCCGATACAAGCCGACCCCGGAACGCCGGGGGCGTCCTTCGGCAGCACGGGAACGTTTCAATCCGGCGAGGCATTACCTTGGTTTGAGCAGACGCTGCCCGTCGGTCCGTCCAGGCTGACGGATATTTGGGAAGTACTTTATGCGGCATACCGCCTCGGCCAGCCGTTTCCCATTCAAGCCGCGGAGGCGCTGGAGGTAATGCGGATTATCGATGAAGTGAAGAAAGGGACGGCATTTGCTTGAAAGGCGGCAGCTGCTCTTCGTCGGACTTGGAATTGCGGAAAGGGGATTTAAGAAATGAAAGCGCAGCCAATCGAGACTCCGCTCGTGGCCGATAGAAGAGAATCAGAAACGAATTATAGGAAGACCATTCTAAAAGAATATGTGAAGCATAGGTACCTTCTTTTCATGCTTCTTCCCGGACTTATATGGTATCTGATTTTTTATTACGGTCCGATGTACGGCATTCAGCTGGCCTTTAAGGATTTTCGAATTACCCAAGGGATCATGGATAGTCCCTGGGTAGGCTTTAAGCATTTCGACCGCATGTTTTCCGCCGGAAGCGGCTTCGGACTCATTCTCAAAAATACCTTCTTGATCAGCTTGTATCACATCGTTTTCGGGTTTCCAGCCCCTATTCTGCTCGCGCTAATGTTTAATGAAATCCGCTGGAAGCTCTTTAAGCGTATCACTCAATCGATTACGTATCTCCCGCATTTTTTGTCTTGGGTCGTTATGGCCGGGCTTCTGGTCACCATCCTGTCGCCGTCTACCGGAATTGTAAACTATGTATTGAACCTGTTCGGGATCGATTCGATTTATTTCTTGGGAGATAAGAGCTATTTCCGGTTTACCTTGGTCCTTTCAGGAATCTGGAAGGAAATCGGATGGGGTACGATTATTTATTTGGCCGCGTTGGCCGGGATCGATTCACAATTGTACGAGGCAGCCGTAATGGACGGGGCGGGTCGTTGGAAGCAAATGATCCACATTACCTTGCCAAGCATCATGCCGGTAATCGCCATCATGTTTATCTTAAGAATCGGAAGCATTCTGGATGCCGGATTCGATCAGGTCCTGAACTTGTATAACCCGGCGGTATACGAAGTGGGAGATATATTAGACACCTATGTCTTTCGGGTCGGATTGACGCAGCTGCAGTATAGCTTCACCACGGCAGTGGGTTTGTTTAAAAATGTGGTCGGGCTGATCATGGTACTTGGCTCCAATTATTTAATCAAGCGCAGCGGACAGGAAGGACTTTTTTAGCGAACTTGCTAGGCAGGAAAGGAGCGTTGCCTCGTATGACTTACTCATGGGGAGATAAAATTTATCAATTTGTGCTCGCCTTTATCATCTGCATTTTATGTATTACGATGCTTTACCCGTTCGTATACGAGCTTTCCATTTCCTTAAGCACTCCGGCTGAGGCTTTGCGGCAAGGCATTCATCTGTATCCGAAGCAGCTATCTTTGGAAGCTTATAAACGGGCCTTGAATGCGCATGGGATCTGGTACGGGCTCGGTAATACCGTATTCAGAACCGTTGTCGGGACACTGGTTTCCCTGGTATTTATAGCCCTTACGGCGTATCCGTTGTCCAAGAAGTATTTGCCGCACAGAATGTTCTATACCTGGATATTTATCTTTACGATGTTTTTCAACGGCGGGCTCATTCCGACCTATCTATTGGTCAAGAGCTTGGGTTTGCTGGATTCCCGGCTCGTGTATATTCTGGCGCCGCCGTTCCTGATCAGTACCTTCTCCATGCTGATTATGCGTAATTTCTTTATGAACATTCCCGCGGAGTTGGAGGAAGCGGCGAAAATCGACGGAGCGAACGAATTTCGTACCCTTGCGTCGATTATCATTCCGTTGTCCAAGCCGATTCTGGCCACCGTGGCGCTATGGTCCGCAGTGAATCATTGGAATGCTTGGCTGGATGGGCTTATTTATATTCAATCTCCGACCAAGATGGTGCTGCAGATCTTCTTAAGAAGGTTAATAGTCGACAACTCGGACCAGGATTTGCAGCAGTTGATGGAACAAGCGGGCGGCGCTGCCGCGGTGATTCCCGAGACCGTGAAGGCGGCTACGTTAATGCTAACCGTACTGCCGATCATCTTGTTGTATCCGTTCTTGCAGAAATACTTCGTCAAAGGCATTATGGTAGGTTCTTTGAAAGGCTGATATTTATCGGATTTTTCCGTAAAATATAATCTAAAATTAAAGGGGAGCAGAAGAAATGAGCAAATGGAAACAAGGATTCTCGCTAGTTTTAGCAGCGGTCTTCAGTACGACTCTGCTCGGCGGTTGCAGCGGAGGATCGAAGGGCAGTCAGGAGACGCCGTCCTCGAACGCGTCTGCTTCTGCCGATTCCGGCGCCGGCAGTGTTCAACCTCTCACGATTAAGTGGTTAAGCTTTAATCCGCCGGATAAAGACGGAAATGCCGTCCAAAAGTATTTGGAAAACCGATTTAACGTGAAAATCGAAAATATGCGGATCGACCGAAGCAACTGGAACGACCAGTTGAATATCAAGCTTGCCGGTGGAGACGTTCCCGATGTTTTCTGGCTCTGGGATGCCAACGATATTATGCTCTATTCGCAACAAGGCGTATTAGCCGAGCTGCCGACAGAAGAAATCAAGGAGAATATGCCTAAATACGCAGAGACAGTCGACCAGCAGGACGACAAGCTGTGGAAGTATGGAATGATTGACGGAAAAAGCTACGCGATTCCTCTCTATTGGTCGGTCGGATCCCAGCCGTACGTGCCCGGATACAATGGAAAGTGGCTGAAGGCGATCGGGTATTCGGAGCCTCCGACAACTCTGGAGGAATTGGAGGACGTGTTCACCAAATTTACGAACGACGACCCCGACGGCGACGGCAAAAAGGACACTTATGGCATTTCAGCCGTAGGAAAAGGAGCGATCGGTATTGCCTTCAATGCCGTTTTCGGAGCCTATGGGACCAAGTGGAATACGTGGATCAAAGATAAGGACGGGACTCTGGTGAATTCCATGACAACCGAACCCGTGAAAGAAGCCATGACCACTTTAAACAAATGGTACAAGAAAGGAATTGTCGATCCGGAATTTATCACTAACGACTGGAACAAATACCGTCAAGCGTTCTATAACGGCAAAATAGGGGAAACGGAAACCGACTGGAGATATTATTATCCAACCGGACTAGTCTATCAGGAACTCAAAAAGGTTGATCCGGACAACGAGATTATCACGGGCAAGCCGGTTCATGGGCCTTACGGGGAAGGAGTCGCTCATGCCTTCGGCGTAAAAAATTCCTATATCGGCATGGGAGCGCAAGTGGCCAAAGACGAGAAGAAGAAAAAGAAAATTTACGAGATTCTCGAAGCGTTGGCAACGGATGATGAAGCCTATTTGATGTCTTATTATGGCGAAGAAGGTACGAACTACACGCTAGAGGACGGCGCAGTGGTGATGAAGACGGAATTCGCTCCGGAAGCGAATCGGGGATCCTATGGTGGAGGAACATTCTACGGCTTCTTCGGAAGCGGTAAATCCTCGCTCATGAAGGACTTCGATTTTACCAAAGAGCAGCAGGATTTCGCTCATAAGTTGGGGGACGGCGTCCAGACGCTGGTGGATGCAAAGCTGTTTAACGTGCCGGCCGAGAAGGACTATCCGGATCTCCCCAAAATGACGGATGAATACTTCATCAAGTTTATTACCGGCGAACTGAATCCGGCAACCGATTACGACAAATTCATTGATAAATGGAAGAAGACGGGCGGCGAACAAATCACGGAGCAGGTCAATCAAAAATATACGGAAATGAAATAAGGCCTTTCAGTCGATGTGCCGGAGGAAGCCGTTATCCTCCGGCATTCCTCACGTTTAGAATCGTGTTTCATGGAACGACTTCGGCTGCGCCGATATCGAGCGCAGATATAATGAGAGGACAAAAATCACTGCTGGCGTGATCTAGATATCTTCGAATCTTAGGAGCCATTCCAGTAATGAGGTAATTTGAGCTTGAATCACGGAACTCCTCCAGGAGCAGAGCAAGTCATTAATACTCTGTAGGGATTCACTTCATATGGGTGTGGCTACACGTAGAATACCATAGATGCCATTTTCCTTTTCATTCGGCACGAATTTAACGTTCACAGAATCCCTGCCAGCAATTAAAGTAGCCGGCAGAACAAAAGTACGATTAAAGAATTTTCTGTTCCAATTCTTGAATACTTCGGTACTGAGAAGCACCCCATCAACGTATATGTCCATACTGCAGTGCGAATGTACATGGCTAAATGTAACAACTAAGGCGGTTTCAGGCTGAACATTCATCTGATAGCTAAACCAGCCTCCAGCTTTCGCCCTTCTGCCGTTTAATCCTTCCCATGTTCCACCAATGGTATGTTCACCCTGAATCTGATGTTCTAGCTCATATTGGTCATTCCCGATCTGAACAGTGTCGATAGAAGCTTCCTGCAACCTTCGTTCCTGCTCAGTTTGCTCAAGATGCTGTTGAAGCTCAAGTGAGCCTTCATCGAAGATGCTCCAGTAAATCCCATACCGTTCACGATGTTGTTTATAATGCGGGGTAAATACAAGATGTGTATCTTCATCTGAGTTCTTTAACGAGAAAGCTAATTCATCGCTACGTCGAATAATATGTTCATCAAATTTACTTAGCCATTCCTCAGTGTTCATTCCTCGAGGGATCAGATAATCTTTGATATTAACTCTTCTACTCGGAACACTTACGTTAATACCGGTTTGAGACTGAATCATATCTTCCGTACCCAGAGCTGCGCTAAGTACAACCGGACCATATTGAAGAGCAATGGAATTTGGAAAATCTGGTAACGGGAATAGGTAACCTTAAGCGGAACACAGATCACAATGGTATCATTAGTGTTCCAAACGCGGTCCAAAACGGCGTAATTCTGTTCAATGAGAGGAACAACATTTTCACCATTCACCGAAACTTCTAGCTGACCTGCTGCCCAGTTTGGTATGCGAATATGTAAGTGAAGTCGCTTAGGTTCATTCGTTTCAATCGTAAATTGAACTACATCGGTTTGTGGAATCAATGTTGACTGAGTAATTACAGTGTCTTGTTCCTGCCATAACAATTTTGAGCTGACAAACTGATTAATATATAGATGATTGCCAGCATGGAAATAAAGGCTGTCATTCAATTTAGTGAAGCTTTCCATTCCAGTGCCAGTGCAGCACCAAAAATGTTCGAATGGGGAGCTGTAAACTTTAAAGTACCCGGTAGCCATCGGATGGAAGTACATCGTCATGCCCGTCTCCGGATTCTGGGATGACAGAATAGTATTAATAAAGGTTTTTTCATAAAAGTCGGCATATTTAATATCCTTTGTGAGCTTGAACAACTCTTTCGACAGCTTGAGCATATTATAGCTGTTACAGGTTTCACAGTTCACATCGGAACGTTTGCGGTCGAGGATGTTCGGATCATCAAAGTGTTCACATTCACTATTACCTCCGGTAATATAACTGTGATGGTAAACGACAGTGTCCCAGAAGTTAACAACCGCTTCAAAATAACTGCGTTCACTTTCACCCAATGTTGAATAACGATTCAGTGCACCGATAAATTTCGGAATCATGGTATTCGCATGTTTACCCTTTAATACATCACGTCCTTCGCGGAGCGCTTCGAAAAGGGTGGTTTCATCAAAACGGTGAGCAGCATCAAGATGTCGTTTATTGCCGGTAATTTTGTATAAATCATATAAGCAATCGTTCATACCCCCATACTCCACAGCAAGCACTACGGCTTTCTTATCATCACTCCATGCGAGTGCACGGTTCGCTGTCCAATCACCCAAACGGTTAACGACCTCATATGCTTTCTTGAGTTTTGTCGAATTATAGACAGCGATTAACCCAGCGATAATTTTATGCAAAGTGTACCAAGGCACCCATGCGGGCTTTCGGTTTTCCACATTGTCAAATAACGTTTCGGGAAAGGCTGATAGGTAACCACTGTCGTGCTGGCTATCGGATAGTTCTGCGACAATATATTCCATTCTTGCGAATAGTTCTTTATCACTTGTTTGGACATAAGCTTGGGAAACAGCTGATAAATAATGACCCAGAGTATGACCGCGTATCTCTGTATTTTCCCATCCAGGGTATTTGTCCGCTTTTGGCTCAAGTCCTTTTGTCTCACGAAATCCAGCTAGGAGCCGATCAGCATCGAAGCTAATCAGATAGTCCAACTCCTTCTGAAAAGCATTAGTCTGATAGTCGTTTAAGAGCAGCACTTGATTTAGTTTGAAATGCTGCAAAGTAGCAGGGCTGTCCAAGGTTTTCAAATAAGATCATCCTTTCATCTACGTAGGACAAGCTTATTACTGGGGGGCATATCTGGTAAATGGAATAAGGTTTGATTATGTTTTAAAAAGGGAGTTTGTTTAAAAAACTTTCGAAAGTGCTGATATCAAATAAAATAGATTGTGAAAAAGGCAGGAAGGAAGGTTAATCATGATCGATTACCGCTTCTGTATCCATACACCTGTATCTCTTGTCATGACCGGGAAATTTATTGCCCCTTCCCCAATGTGGAAACATTCGCATCGAACATTACATGACTTTGAACTCTTCGTACAGACCCAAGGTACGTTATATATCACAATGGACGAAGAGCAATTTGTTCTAAATGTCGGGGATTTTTTGCTGATGCCGCCGGGAGCTGTCCAGTACGGTTATCTGGAATCTGATTGCAGCTTCTACTGGCTGCACTTCACAGTGAAAGAAGGGTATCAAAAAGTAAAAAGTGGTTTGGCGTATGAGGCTGGTTTTCTGACGATTCCGAATAGGGGGATACTTCGGAGTCAGGACAAGTTAATTGTTATGTTGAAACAGCTTCAAGATTCGGTTCGAAGTTATAGGGAGCAGATGCTAAATAATTTTTTGACAACCAGTATATTATGTGAATTATATAATCAACTGTATTTCGTCCATAATCATACGGACAAGAAGCATAAACAGCAGCAGTTGTATAATGATATTGCTGATTATATTAAATGGAACATTCAGGGGAGTTTGAAGGTAAATGAGCTCGCTGAACATTTTGGTTATAATGCTAAATATTTATCGTCTGTATTTTCCAAGATAGGGGGGTTATCAATTAAGCAGTACATGCTTCAGGAGAAAATGAACGCGGCTAAATCTTTACTGACCGATACGAATAAAAGTATAAAAGAGATCTCGCAACAATTGGGGTATTCAGACAGCCATCAATTTATGCATAGCTTTAAAAAAATAACCGGTCTTACACCAACGGTTTACCGCAATGCATATGCTAACCGCCTGCTGTATTATCGTTAAGTTATAGGAAGCATCTGCAAGCCAAAGTACGCCAACTGAGTATAGCATTCATTTTGTACCACCCGTACAATCTTTTGAGCCACGCTTTGCGCGTGACACGATATTTGCAGGGTTTTTAAAAGAGTCAGTTTGGTGGAGCCCCGTAGGGGGCGAACCCCCAGGGGGGCGTTCCACGCGCAGGGAGCGAAGCGGAAGCACATGGCATCGATATCTACCGCAGCGCTCTACTTCAGCGAATCTGCTACATTAGCAAGTATAATCCGGATATCGTTATCCCCCTTGGTTCCACCAAATGCAAACTTCAGACACGCCGATGAGGCGTTTTTTTTGCATTTGATGGAGGGAGCTCCCTAGGGGGCAAACTGTGCGTACGTAACGAAGTGAAGGGCTCAGATTCACCATTGGGCTCTGCTACATCGAATGTGCTTCGTCAGCAAGTATAATCCGGATATCGTTATCCCCCCTTGGTTCCGCCAAACAACGACCACCTCGTTTATTAATTCGATTGCTGACTGAATAACTTTGCCGTAGCAGAAACGTGTGGCTGCGTTTTATAATGGACGTCGGAGAAGGGAATGGAGGATTATCCATGTTGCGGTCTATCAAGACTCAATTAACGATCGGTTTTTTTGCCGTCTTGTTGCCCATCATCATATTTTTATACGGCAATAATCTCTACGCCAAGCATGTCGTCCGCGACAAGGTTTCTGAGACTTATAGAAATACCCTGGATATATTCGTTCATCAAACGGATGAGTCGATGAACATTATCGGAGAATATCTCAACAAGCTGACCGTACTCGACGATAATGTCGGCCTATTAATGTCGTATCCATATGGAAGCGACAGTTATATGCTCACCAAAGTTCGGATACAGAATACGCTTAACCGAGACGTCGACTTCTACAATCTGATCGATACGATTCTCGTTTACAACAGGTACGATATGATTTTAAGTACGAAATCAATCGGGCAATACAGGAATATCAAAAATATGTTAACCGCAAATATAGAACAGATGATCGGCGACGGGAAAGATGGGAGTAAAGGAAAATGGTTCATTTGGAACGATCCGGCGATCCCAGGCGAGGACTATCTGATCCGTTTGTTTAAAGCGCAGACGGAAGAATTGTACATTGGGGCCATGATTAAGGTGACCGACATTTCCAACCTGTTGTCTATTCAGTGGGACGATGGAGATATCGGGGAGGGTGTTATCTACGGACCGGACGGCAGGCGTCTGGGGGAGAAGAAGGGCGGGGCGCAAGCGAGCTTGTCGTACGAAGAAATACATACAGGCGCGGCGCCGTACAAGTTCATTAACGACAAGGTATCGGGTAAACGATATATGATCATGAACCGGTCAAGCGACGCCGCAAATATAACGATGAGCATTCTCGTTCCGGAAAGCTATATGCTGCAAGGGCTGCCGTACTTTCAAAAAGCGACTTATTTTATTATGCTTGGCTTCTTGCTCCTGTTTGCGATATATATGTTTTTCATCCGACATGCCTTGTTCAAACCGTTGCATCTGCTGATTTTAGGTATGAAGAAGATCTCGCTGGGCATTCTCGACATTCGCCTGCAGACAACGAAGACGGTGGAGTTCGTATTCCTGGCCAACACGTTCAACAACATGGCCGAGCAAATCAAAGGTCTTAGGATCGGGATGTATGAAGAACAGCTTCGGGCGCAAAAGATCGAATTAAAGCAGCTTCAAGCGCAGATCAACCCTCACTTTTACATGAACAGTCTCAACATTATTTATAATTTTGCTGCCTTGAACGAGACAGACTCCGTGCAAAAAATGGCGCTTCATTTAGGCGATTATTTCCGATTTATTATGAAAGGCAATCGCGACATGATCACGCTCGAAGAGGAATTGAAGCACATTCGCAATTATATTGAAATTCAGAAGTTCCGATACCCCGATCTGTTGCATCTAAGCGATCAAGTCGAGGATTGGATGAAGGAGATTATGATACCGGCATTGTCTATACAGCCATTTGTAGAAAATTCCATTATTCATGGCTTTGTCAATCACAGGCGCCCGTTTTCCGTGTCCATCCGAGGTGAGCCGGTGAATGCAGGGAGATCGATCATGCTTACAATCGAAGATGACGGGGTCGGGTTCCCGGAGGATGTATTGATTAGACTGCAGCGGGGGGAGAGCTTGCCGCAGGCGGCATCTAGCCGTCACGGCATTCAGAACGTCGTACAAAGATTGAAGCTGCGCTATGATATGTCGACCGTCGAATTTGCAAATGCATCCCCTGATGGAGGTGCGATCGTTCGGCTGATGCTGCCTGTAGACGCCAAGCATGAGCTGAATAAGGGATGAGCGTGGAAGTCCCCCATACGTTTGGAATGAAGTCCGCAGGAGAAGCGGGCTTTTTTCTATAAGGCCATTTTTTGCCCCGACCTTATCTATTGCTATTTCGGCGAACAATGTACGATTACCGATATGATGTAAAAATTCGAATATATAAACGGCCAAGCTATGAACCTATACTTTGTTTGTACCGCAATAAAAATAGAAACGGGGGATAACATGAAATCTCTATTCAAGGTTACAAAAGTGGCCGTACTCTCTCTCTCGATCGGATTGTTGCCGACATTAGCTGCGTGTTCGAGCAACGACAATCACAATTCGTCGGGCAACCCGGCGAGCACAGGCAGCAGTGCGTCCGCCTCGGATTCCGGCCAAGCGGGACAATCGACGGAACTGTGGAATCAGAAATTCGATCCGCCCGTTACGATTACGACTGCCGTCGTAGATGATGGCACTTCGAGAGGGAATGCATTCAAACCCGGAGAATCCATGGAAGACAACGTAAACCTCCGTTGGATGAAAGAAAATATGGGAATTAACGTGAAATATAATTTTATCGTATCAAAACCGGAAGATTACGATACAAAGCTTCGACTCTTGCTGTCCAGTGGCGGCAAGCTTCCCGATGCTTTCAGCACTAGCGGAGAGCCGCTGGAATCTTTGGTTGCATCCGGTAGAATCATGCCTGTGGACGAAGCCATTGAGAAATATGCACATCCGGAATTTAAGAAGTTGATTGAGCAGTATGGATACACGTTAGGTGGGGCCAAAAAAGACGGCAAGCTTTATGGCGTGCCATCCTTCTACATGGGGGACGAAGGCACGGTGATGTGGATTCGTAAAGACTGGCTTGACCATTTAGGTCTTCAACCGCCAAAAACGTTAGCCGAATTTGATAACGTAATTAAGCAATTCACGGAAAACGATCCCGACAACAACGGAAAGGACGACACGATCGGCCTCACCGCACCGCTTAAAGACGGTCCGTTCAACTGGATGGGCCAGACGGACGCCATTGTCGGTGCTTTCACTAAGCAATTTATCAATACATCCTGGCTACAAGATGGCTGGAATAAGGGTGAAGACGGTAAGTTGAGCTGGGGTGCGGTTCACCCTGATGCCAAGCTGTATTTGCAAACCATGAGGGACTGGATGAGCAAAGGCTATTTGGATAAAGAATCCGGAATCAAGGACCCGGCTAAATCCTCCGAATTGGCGGCTAGCGGCAAAGCAGGCATCATGTTCGGCCCGGCCTGGATGGGCGACTGGCCGCTGAGCGACGCGACCAAAAACGATCCAAAAGCCGACTTTGAGCCTTATCCGCTTCCGGCCGGTCCGGACGGCCTGGTAGGCAGGAATCAAAAAACTTTGATCGTTGGCTTCACCGTATTCAACAAGGACTTCCAACATATCGATGCATGGTTCGCGTACTTCAATAAAATTTTCGCGAAAACATTGGAGCAAGAAGGCGATCCGTATTTCGATCCGCGTTGGAAAGACGGTTACTATGAGGGATACGATTATGTTAAATATAACGGCAAAGTCATCAAAGGAGACTTCGAGGCAGCAGGGGTCCCGGCAGACCAATGGCCTCTTAAAGACGGCAGAAGCATGGATATGAGATTTATGATGACGAATATTCTCGGCGGCGGCGTAACGATCCCCTACTCCAATGACGCCGCAATCAAGAAGTTTTTGGCCGATCCGAACGCGGAACCTCTAACGGCAAGAGAATACGATGTTAAACAAATGAAGAAGAAACAACTGGATGCCCATGGTGTCCGAATTAATCAAGGCATTACGGAGAATAAGAACTATTTTACCGGTCCGTTGACCCCGACGATGAAATCTAAAGGTCAATTGCTACAGAAGCTTGCTACGGAAAGCTATCTCAAAATCATTTATGGCGAAAAACCGATTGAATACTTCGACCAATTCGTCAAAGAATGGCTGGAAAACGGCGGCCAAAAGATTACGGACGAAGTCAACGAGTGGTATGCCCAAAATCAATAACGCGCTAACGACAGATGAATAAGACGGAGGAGAGGGCAGCCTTCGCTGCTGCGCTTCCTCCGTTTTTTCTAAGGAAAGGAAAGGTCGAAATGGCGAATTACTGGAGAAAAACCTGGCCGTTCCATATGCTTTTGTTGCCGGCACTCCTATTATGCATCGTGTTTCAATATATTCCGTTGTTTGGAGCCGTAATAGCCTTTGAAGACTACAAGCCATGGCTTGGCATCAAGGGCTCGCCTTGGGTGGGTTTGGATCATTTCAAGTATCTGCTCACCTATCCCGACAGCAAGCAGGTCATATGGAATACATTAATCATTTCCGCATTTAAGTTGGTTTTTAATTTATTTGTTCCCATTATTTTCGCTCTCCTGCTCAACGAGGTAAGGAAGATGGTTTTCAAGCGAGTTGTACAGACGCTCGTTTATTTGCCTCACTTTTTGTCGTGGGTTATCCTGGGCGGCATTTTGCTCGATATTCTTTCGACGGAGGGCGGGATCGTCAATCGCGTTCTTAACTCGTTCGGCATCAATAGCATCTTTTTTTTAGGCAATGGCCAATGGTTTCGGTTTACGGTCATTCTAAGCGATGTATGGAAAGAGTTCGGCTTCTCGGCGATTATTTTCCTGGCTACGCTAGTTGGCATCAATCCGGCCTTGTATGAAGCGGCCGAGATTGACGGTGCCTCACGCTGGCAGCAAGTCAAATCCATTTCGTTTCCGTTAATCATGCCGATCGTAATTGTGGTAGCCACGCTATCGCTGGGTCGAATTTTGGATGCCGGCTTCGATCAAATTTTGAACTTGTACAACCCCCTCGTATATGCGCACGGAGATATCATCGATACTTTTGTCTACCGAGAGGGATTGAACAACGGACAGTTCAGCTTCGGAACGGCGGTCGGTCTATTCAAGTCGATGATCGGCTTCGTCTTAATCGTGATCAGCTACAGATTGGCGTATAAGTTAGCTAATTACCGGATTTTTTAAGGAGGTTGACCATGCGATACCGCTCTAGAGCGTATACTGTATTTACGATTTCGAATACGCTTTTTCTATGCGTGCTGGCGCTGATTTGCATTCTTCCTTTGATTCACGTACTTGCGGTATCCTTTAGTTCGCGAGCTGCGGCTACGGCCAATATCGTCAATTTTTGGCCTGTCGGTTTTACGACGGACGCCTATGTTCAGACGTTAGCTAACGAGAAGTTCCTGAGATCGATGTGGATTGGCGTAGAACGTACATTGTTAGGCACGTTGCTTTCGATGGCCGTGGTCACGATGGCTTCCTATAGCTTGTCGAAGTCAAGCTACAAGTTTCCGGGACGTCAGATTTACATCTGGGTTTTTGTTTTCACGATGCTGTTCTCAGGCGGTCTCATCCCTTCGTTTATATTGGTCAGCAAGCTGCATCTGATCGATTCAATCTGGGCGCTGGTATTGCCTTCGGCCGTAAGCGTGTGGAACATGATCCTGATGCTTAATTTCTTCCGGACGATTCCGCCGGATTTGGAAGAGGCCGCTCATATAGATGGAGCAGGACATCTCAGGGTGCTGTGGAGCGTTTATTTGCCCGTTTCAATGCCGTCTATTGCGACATTATCTTTGTTCTCTATGGTCATGCATTGGAATTCCTGGTTTGACGGCGTGATCTATATGTCCAATCCGGACGGCTATCCGCTTGCTACCTATTTACATTCAATGATTGTTAGTGACAATTTGTCACGGATTGGTGTAACATCGGAAAGTGTTGCGAATTTTTCGAGCCGTACGGTTAAGACGGCGCAAATCTTTATCGGTGCGTTGCCGATTCTGCTCGTTTATCCATTTTTGCAAAAGTACTTCGTTAAAGGAATCGTTCTAGGCTCTGTGAAGTCGTAATTGAATTGGGGCGAGGTTCATGTTATACATCGCAAGCGTTCCGGGAGGCAGAATAAATATATTCACGAAAGTCGTGATCGTGATCGTTCTGATGCTCATCCCCATCGTCTTGATGTATAATTCTTCGAACAAGACCAGTACAGGTGTTGTCGAACAGGAACTCCTCCAGGTCAACATGAACCGGATCCGTTATTTTGTGGAGCAAATTAACGCGGAAGCGGACAGGTTATGGAGTGCCGCCTACGTTGTTGCAGCGGACCCGGATGCATTAAAGCTGCAGTATCGGTCTTCTTCTAAACCTGTCTATTCTGCGTTGGCTTCGAAGGCGCTTCTGTTGGAGAAGCTGGATATGCAATCTATCACCTTCGAATGGGTAAACGATTTTACCGTATATTCCCCATCTTCGGACATCGTCATTTCTACGAATTCTGTGCAAACGTACGATGCGGATTACTTCAAGAATGCGAGTCAGAAGCGCTGGGATTACCGCGTCGTCGATACGGAGCGAGGACCGGAAAAAGCATTTGTGCGCACTCTGATTACCCCCTTCGATCCGCTATCGAAGCCTGAAAATCCGAATTTGTACGTAGAAGTCGCGTTTTCGTCGGACAATCTGGCAAAAATGCTGCAACGTTTTATGCAGGGCAGCGTCGGCGTTCCCTTCCTCTATCGTCCCGGGTTTGATCCGATCTTGACGCAAGGTACGGATCCCGAACTAATCACTGCTATGGCCGAGCAATTCGATCGTATCAAAGCACAAAATTCGGTTGAAGGATCGGTGAAATTGACTTATCTCGATGAACCGTATCTTGTAAACTATGTCGCATCTACATTGGAATGGTATGCGGTCGATTTCCAACCGATGAAAAAGGTGCTTGCGCCTATCCAGCATAGCAAGCGGATATTTTATGCTGCAGGCTTGCTTTTGCTCGTTTTGGGTGTCGTTTCCGCGGCTTTGCTATACCGCAACGTGCAAAAGCCGATCTACGATTTAATCCGGGCGGTAAGGTTGTTGCGTCGCGGCGAGTACGGCCATCAGGTCAAGCGTAGGTCGAACAATGAATTTTACTTCTTAATCGACCAGTTTAACTTGATGTCTTCCGACATTCAGATGCTGATCGAGAAAGTGTACACCGAGCAACTGAATGCAAAAGAATCGTCCCTCAAGCATTTGCAGGCACAGATCAATCCCCATTTTCTGTATAATAACTTCGCTTATATTCAGAGTATGGCTCAACTCGAACGGACAAGTGCGATTGTCGCTTTTACGCAGCACTTGAGTCAGTATTACCGTTATACGACCAGGACGGAGCAACAATTGACGTCGTTTGCCGAGGAAATGGATTTGATTCGCAACTACTTGGAAATTCATCGGATGCAATCCGAACGATTGCAGTATCGAGAAAATATCGAAACGGGCATGAGTGCTCTTCTCATGCCCCGATTGCTGATTCAGCCGCTGGTCGAGAATGCGATCGTGCATGGCATGGAGGGCAAAGTTGGCAAGTTCGAAATCGTCATTACCGGAGGACAGACCGTCGATGGGTGGGAGCTCGTCGTAGAAGACAACGGCGTCGGGATGCGGCAATATGAACTGGAAGCTTTAAAAAGCGCGTTGGAATCGCCTTCGAGTACGGATCGCAGTCTCGGACTAAAAAACGTCCATCAACGTCTTAAGCATTATTTTGGTCCATCCTCAGGGCTTCTGATCGATCATTCCTCTTTGGGCGGGCTTCGGGTTGGAATAAAGATGAAGAAGGGAAGCGATTCCGATATTTGAAGTTCTGATCGTAGACGATATTCCCTCTCAAGTGGAAAGCATCGCCGCTACAATTCCTAAAGAGGAACTTAAAATCGGGCGCATTCATAAAGCATACACGGGCGAAGAGGCGCTAAAGCTCTATCGGGAACAAAACATCCACCTCATCATTACCGACATACGGATGCCGGAGAAGAATGGGATCGAGTTCATTCGAGAGATTCGCGAAATGGGTCGCCAAGTCAAAATCATTGTCATTTCAGGCTATGCGGATTTTGAATATGCCCAGGGCGTTGTTCCGTACAACACGTCCGGCTACTTAATGAAGCCGGTTAACCCCGATCAGCTTCGAGAGATTTTAAGCAAATTAACCGAGGAAATAACGAGGGAATCAAAGCTGCAACAAAAACAACAACGCGATGGATATGCCTTCAGAGATAGCTTGCCTGCGATGCGCAATGAGGTGCTTAATCGTCTGTTGCAAGGCAATAACATTCCGAGCGTGGATCTAGAACGAAAGCTTTTCCTGTTAGACCTACCCTTTTCCATCAACCAGGAAGTCGGTTTGTTTATCGTACGGTTGGAAGGCAGGTTGCAGGAGTACGATCGAAGAGATCGAGAGCTTTTCGAATATGCGGTCACGAACATAGCCGAAGAGCTGTTCAAGGACGTTTTCCACCTGTGGTTCTGCCGCGATTCGAATGAATATATCGTCTTTATCGTTTCTCCTAAAGGGAACGAATCTACGAATGCGCAGTCGCGGAAAAACGCGACGATCGATCGGAATACGATGGACGTACGGGCGGCTAATCTGAAGAAGAAGGCGGAATCCCTTTTGAACGGGAGCGTTTCCATCGTGCTGGCCACTAACGCGGGGACTTTTCCCGAAGGCATTCCGGGACTTTATCGTTCGGTGATCAATGGCATGAGGCGAATAGAAGAGGGGCGGCAAGGCTTATTTTTGCGTACCGAAGGCAATCTCGAGCACGTACAAATCGGAACGCTAAAGGCGTTATATCGTCCCCCTCTGCTAATTCATTTACTCGATACGGGGAACTGGTTGCAAGCGGAGAGTAAATTAATCGAAATCTTCGATGAACTGAGAAGCGTAGATTTTCCTCCGGAGCATGCCAATGAGGCCTATTTCGCCATTGCCAACGCCTTTCAGTATATGGCGCATAAGAAAGGGAAGTTGTTAAGTGAGTTCGGCGCCCCGTCCTTTGGTCTTATGCCGTCCGCGCCTTCGCTTCAACAGTTGGAGAAGTGGACTTTCTTCCTCTTCCGTTGCCTTAAAGAACAATGGGATATTTCAGCTGAAAAGCAGACCGGATTAGTCGAGAAGGTTCATCAATTCGTCGAGCGTAACATAGGCGCTAATTTATCGCTGCAATCGCTTGCCGAGCATGTAGGTCTTCATCCTGCCTACTTGTCGAGAGCATACAGGGCACAAACAGGCAACAACTTAAGCGATTATATTTTGCGATATCGTATGGAGTTAGCCTCGTATTTGTTGCGCAGCAGCGACAAAAAAATTTATGAAATCGCTCAAACCGTCGGGTATCAAGCGGTGCCGCATTTCATTAAGTTATTTAAAGCATTTTCCAATATGACCCCCCAGGAATACCGCGATCAAGCGGGACGATGAGTGGCGGAAGAAGAGAAAGAGAGAAATGCGGGGCGATCGAACGATTGAAGCTGCCTGTAGACGCCAAGCTTGAGATGAACAAGGGGGATTAAGCCGTGTATAACATCCTGGTCGTCGACGACGAGATCGTAGCCATTCGGGGAATCGTCCAAGGTATCGATTGGTCGGGCCTGCCGATCGCTCAAATGTATACGGCGCTCGATGCGGAGGAAGCGCGCGAGATTTTATCGAGCAATCAGATTCATGTCGTCGTCTCCGATATCGACATGCCCAAAGAGAACGGGATCAAACTATTGAATTGGATCAACGACCATTCGCCGCGCACGGTGACGATCTTCCTGACCGGGCATGCCGACTTCGTCTTTGCGCAGCAAGCCGTCCAGTTGAACTGCTTCGAGTATTTGCTTAAGCCGATCGACCACAAGGCATTGAAGGCAAGCGTAATTAAGGCGCTAGATCTGGTTGCGGCCAGAGAGCAGGAAGAATTATTTCAAAAAACGTACGCGCATTACTATGACCAGTGGAATCGCCAATTGCCGATATTGATTGAGCGTCTTTGGCAGGATGTGCTCAGCCTGCGCGTGCCTGCGACGGCCGATCGGTTGGAGCCGCTGTTTAAGCTATACGATATGCAAATCGATATGCATACGCCTATCCTACCTCTCCTCATCAGCGTCGAACGGTGGCGGCAGGAGTGGAACGCGCGGGACGAGGAGATCATGTCGTATGCGCTTAAAAATGCGGCAGAAGAAATTCTGCTTAAAGACTGGGACGGACATGTCGTGCAAGAGCAGAACGGGATGATCTTCGCGCTCCTATACGGATCGGATATTCCGAATTTTCAGGTGGCTTTGCAGGAGCGATGCGAAGAGTATATCAGGAAGTGCGGGGAATACTTGCACGCGGATTTATCTTGCTATATCGGCGAAGCTGTCCCTGTGTCCGGACTTCGTATGTGCACGCACGGCCTCGCCGATATGGAAAGGAGCAACCTGAACGCGACGAGAAGCGTTTTCCGGTTGGCAACCTTTTCGAGGACGGAAAAGCGGATGTACGCAACGCCGAATGTGCAGGAATGGATCGTGCTTGCGGAACAGGGAAAGAAAGCCGAACTGCTTAAAAACGTAAATGAGCTTTTCGGTCAGTGGCAAGCCGAGCAAACAAACTATATGATCCGGGTTAACTTTTATTACGATTTGGTCAGTCGGGTTTTCCAGCTTCTCCAGCGGCGATCTTTATTCCCGTCGGATGTATTCGTCGACGAAGAGTGGCGGAGCGGGGAGCAGGCGTTGAAGTCGATTGCCGCGATGAAATCCTGGACCCTTCGTTTTGTTGAGCGGTTGGCGGATTACCTGGCGGCTGATGGCAGGGAAGTATCCAATGTAATCGTAAAGGTGCAGCAATTCATCGACAAGAATATAAGCCTTGACCTGAACAGGGACGAGATTGCGGACCAGGTCTACCTAAATCCGGCGTACTTGTCGCGTCTGTTCCGGAAGGAAACCGGTAAATCGTTAACGGATTACATCTCGGAGCTTCGCGTAGAGAAGGCGAAACGACAGTTGGAAAATAGCAATATTAAAATAAGCGATATCGCTTTATCGGTCGGATACGCGAACTTCTCGCACTTCTCGCAGCTGTTCAAGAAGCTGACGGGGCTAACACCTCAGGAATATCGAAGGAAATATCAGAATTTGAACTGAATAGGTCACGAGAGCAACAAGTGAGTAACGACGCCGATAGAATGCGGCGTCTTTTGTCGTTTAAACTGAGATTACGAATGAAGCAGATGGAGGAATTGGTATGGCAAACGCAACCATAGACGCGGCATCCCCTGAACGTGCATACGTAAAGCCGCGAAAAACAGCCAGGGGTCAATACTTGCGAAAATATTGGATTTTTTATGCGATGATGCTTCCCGGGATCGCCCTGCTGGTGCTGAACAACTATATTCCGATGTTCGGTATCATCATCGCTTTCAAAACGATCAATTACCAGGAAGGTTTTCTGGGCAGTCCGTGGTCGGGCTGGACGAACTTCAAGTTTCTGTTCGCCTCGAGCGATTCATACATTATCATCCGCAATACGCTGCTGTACAACTCGCTGTTTATCGTGCTGAATATGACGATTCCGCTGTTATTCGCGCTGATGCTCAACGAGATGAAAAATCGATTCCTCTCGAAGCTGCACCAGACGATTATGTTCCTGCCATACTTCCTGTCGATGATCGTCGTCTCGTACCTGGTGTTCGGATTCATGAGCGACGAGCATGGCTACCTGAACGGCACGCTGCTGCCGGCGCTGGGCCTGGAGCCGGTGCGCTGGTACTTCACGGAGGAAGTGTGGCCGATCGTATTGCCGCTGATCAACACGTGGAAGGGCATGGGATACTACGCGGTAGTGTACATGGCGGCCATTATCGGCATTGACGACGAGTATTACGAGGCGGCGACTATCGACGGGGCAAGCAAGTGGCATCAGATGAAGAGCATTACGATTCCGCTGATCATGCCGATCATCACGATCATGACGCTGCTGCAGATCGGTCGGATCTTCAACGCCGATTTCGGTCTGTTCTACCAGGTGCCGCGCGAGTCGGGTGCGCTGTTCCCGGTGACGAACGTCATCGACACATACGTATACCGCACGTTCTTGACGGTGGGCGATATCGGCCTCTCTTCGGCGGCCGGGCTGTTCCAGTCAGTTGTCGGCTTCCTGCTTGTTTTTCTATCAAACTGGGCCGTTCGCCGCTTCAACAGCGAGAACGCACTGTTCTAGGAGGGGAATAGATATGGCAGTCGCAGCAAAAAAGGCGCCGTCCGGCTCCAATCCGAAGAATCAGCTGGGCGGGCTGGCGTCGGCGGGCATCAATGTCTTCTTCGTGATCTACTCGGCTCTGTGTATTATCCCACTTCTCCTGATCATCTCGGTCTCGTTCTCCAACGAGCAGTCGGTCATCACGCACGGCTACCGGTTCCTGCCGGAGACCTTCAGTCTAGAGGCGTATAAGTTCTTGTTGAATGACATCGGCCAGATCGCTTACTCGTATGGCATCTCGATCTCCGTAACGGTCATCGGTACGATTCTCAGCATGTTCATCATCGCGCTGTTTGCGTATCCGATCTCGAGAGATCATTTTCCGCACGCCAAGTTCTTCACATTCTTCGTCTTCTTCACGATGCTGTTCTCCGGCGGCCTGGTGCCGTGGTACCTGGTTTATGTGAATCTGCTGGATCTGAAGGATACGCTGTGGGCGCTGATTATGCCGCTGATTATGTCGGCGTTCTGGGTGCTGATCGTGCGGACGTTCTTCAAGGAGACGGTTCCGGGCGCGGTGCTGGAGTCGGCGAAGATCGATGGGGCGGGCGAGCTGCGGATCTTTTTCCAGATCGTGTTGCCGCTGTCCTTGCCGGTTATGGCGACGGTCGCGCTGTTCCAGACGCTGACGTACTGGAACGACTGGTTCCTCAGCCTGGTGTTTATTACCAATGACCACAACATCTCCGTGCAGTACTTCCTATACAAGATGCTGGCAAATATCTCGTATCTGTCCACGAACCCGACCGCCGCGGCGGAGATCGCCCGGTCAGGCGGGATGATCAACTTCCCGAGCGAGACGGTGCGGATGGCGTTGGTGATCGTGGGTGTAGGTCCGATCGTATTCGCGTACCCCTTCTTCCAGAAGTACTTCATCAGAGGTTTGACCGTAGGCTCCGTAAAAGGCTGATGGTCAAGGATATCTTCGGCTATCCCCGGGCAACCGGATTGGCAAATATATGAGAATAACTTGGGAGGTCTACAGCTCATGAAGAAAAGCACAACAATGCTGCTCATGCTGATGATTGCGCTGGCAACGGTTACTTCGGCCTGCGGCAATAACAGCAACACCAGCGAAACCGGGAACAATGGGACATCCAGTGCAACGGCATCCAATGAGGCTTCTGCGGCAACGGAGGACAACTCGGCAGGAACGAATGCAGACAATAGTGCGTCTGCGAATGGCGCAATTGATCCATCGGCACTAAAGCCGTACAAGCTGAAGCTGGTATACGAAGGGCCGCCGCAACCCGATGAAGCGAAAGTCGAAGAGGCATTGAACAAGCTCCTGACGGAGAAAATCAACGCGACAATCGACATCGCGCCGATCGACTGGGGTGCATGGGGGGACAAGATGAATCTGCTGATCGCCTCCCGCGAGCCGGTAGACGTTCTCTTCACGGCCCAATGGAACGGTTACGCGGCAAACGTAGCCAAGGGCGCATACCTGGATCTGGGTCCGCTGCTAGACAAATACGGTCAAGGCATCAAGGAATCCCTGGATCCGGCCTTCCTGGAAGGCTCCAAGGTTAATGGCAAGAACTACGGTGTTCCGACAAACAAAGAGCTGGCTTTAACTACCGGTATCGTATACCGCAAAGACATCGCCGACGAACTCGGTATCGATATGAGCCAAGTGAAGAAGTTCGAAGACCTGAATTCAGTCTACAAGATCGTCAAAGAGAAGAAGCCGAACTTGATTCCACTTTATTCAATTGGCGGTGCATCAGCGTCCTTTCTGGAATTCGATTACCTTGGCGACGGTACAATCCCGGGCGTCATTAATAAACAAGGCACGGATACGGCAGTCAAATCCGCTACGGATTATCCAGAGTACGCACATGCCCTACAAGTAACCCGCGATTATTTCAAGAAAGGCTATATCAATCAAGATGCCGCAACGACGCAGCAGGCGGAGGCGGATTTGTGGAAAGCCGGCAAGATCTTTTCGACAATCCAGTCGCTCAAACCTGGCAAAGCTGCTGAGATGGCCAGCGCCACAGGCCTTGAAGGCAAATTGGATCAAGTAACATTGACGGGCAAGACGGTATCCACGTCGGAAACGGCAGGCGCGATGCTGGCCATTTCCTCGACCTCGAAGGATCCGGAGCGGGCGATGATGCTCATCAATCTTCTGCATACAGACAAAGAGATCAATAACCTGTTGAACTTCGGCATCGAAGGCGTGCATTATACGCTGAATGGCGATGTCATGACGCCGACCGCGCAAACCCCTCAGTACGCGCCAGGCGTAGCATGGGAGCTGGGCAATCAATTCCTGAACCACGTCTGGAACACGGAAGATCCGAACAAGTGGGAGAAGTTCAAGGAATTCAATCAAGGTGCCAAGGCATCTCCGGCTTTAGGTTTTGTTTTTAACAGCGAACCGGTTAAAGCGGAAGTCGGTGCCCTGGCGAATGTCAATAAGCAATATCAAAGGGTACTTGAAACAGGTTCCGTTGATCCCGATAAAATACTTCCGAAGTATGTCGAAGCACTGAAAGCGGCCGGTCTAGACAAAGTTATCGCTGAAAAGCAAAAGCAGCTCGATGCCTTCCTGGCCAGCAAAAAATAATCGCTGCATATAAAAAGGGTCGAAGGAGATGAGTAAGGGGAAAGGGCCGATTCAGATGGTCACGCAGTAATGACTATAAGGACGGCCCTTTTCCATCATTATGATCGGGGGTATCGGTCAATCCATCGTTTGTGTTGACGAGAATTATTATTTAACCCATCCGGGGTTCGTTCATTCTCGAGGATTGCAAATCTGGCATTCCAGGGATTTAGTAAGCTGGCAGCCTATAAGTACAGCGTTGGATGGCTGTGCAGGCGACATCGGAGCACCGGATATTATCTACCACGACGGTTTGGAACTCTTTTATATTTATGTGCCAATTAACGGGAAAATAATGGCTCTTTTTTCTCCGACGCCGTTCGGTCGGTGGAGCGAACCCATTGATCTGTATATAACTGGCTCCCATCCCTGTCATATTATAGACAAGAAAGGGAACCGGTTTCTCTATTTCAGCGCTGGGAGCTTGATCTGTTTATCGGAAAGCGGATTATCCACCAGAGGGAAATGCAAGAAGTATGCCGGCGTTGGATTTGAAGAAGCATGGCGGACATGTTGGTAACCGCTTACATATTGAAGGGAGGTGATCGTCTTCGCTGAAAAGCTTGTGAACTATACGCAAGTGAAACTACAATTTTAAAGGAGTGAACAACAAATTGAGGAAGAAACTAAGTTTGCTGCTTTCTTTTGTGTTACTGGTTGCTACATTGTCATCTGCTCCATTTAAAGCGACTGCATCGACTACCGTTACCCCAGAAGCGCCTGCAGGCTGGAGAGACTTGCTGGATTACCATATATTCAAAGATGGAAATGCAGTATATGGATGGGCCGGTGATGATGGATTTGGATTGGAATACGAGAACTATCATCTACCGGTTGATACGACGGTTACACTCAATGGCTTGCCTTCGATACGATTAAATTCGAAGACACCTACGACTCCGTTTTGGTATAACGTCTTGATTGTGGTATCCGGTTGGGAAGCACATGACTTTACACCTTATTATCAAAATGGCTTTCTTGAGTTTAACGTTAAGGGGAAAGTGGGGGGAGAATCCTTCCTGGTCGGCTTTAAAGATAGAGTATTTGAAAGGCCTAGCGGAAATGAGATTACCACAAATGTGAATGTTTCAAACTACGCAAACATTACGACAGACTGGACCCATGTGAAAATTCCGTTGAAAGACGCCATGAATGTCTCCCAAGGAATAGATCCTTCCAAAATTGATACATTATCCATCAAGAATAATGGTTCAACTCCGGTAACGTTCTGGTTGAACGACATTAAAATTACATCGCCAGATAAGGAGAGGGTTTTTGATCCTATTAAGGTAAATCAGTTGGGTTATCCTGGCGATGGAATGAAGCAAGCGCTGGTAACAGGTTTTGAGGATGTTCTCACAGTCGATGAGAATACTACGTTTAGTGTTAAGAACGCAGCAAATAATTCTACTGCCTTTACTGGAAATCTTGTTCTTAAGAAGAATTATGACGCCGTCGACAGCGGGGAGCGAGTCTTTACTGCCAACTTTACCAGTTTAAACGTGCCTGGCCAGTATTACGTCGAGGTGCAGGGACTTCCGAAATCGCCAAAATTCACAATCGGCAATGCCAAGGACTTATACGAACCGTTTATGATTGATGCTGCAAGATATTTCTATTATCAGAGGACAGGAATTGATATTTCAAGTCCCTATACGCAAAACTATCAAAGAACGGATCTTACACCGGATACAGCGGTACCCTTTTTGTCCGATCCTTCAAAAACGAAGGATGTATCGAAAGGCTGGTATGACGCCGGCGATAAAGGCAAATATGTAAATGCCGGCGCCAAAGCTTTGTCCGATCTATTCTGGGCTTACGAAATGGTGCCAGAGGCATTCAAAGACAACCAGTTTAATATTCCGGAGAGCGGAAACGGCGTTCCAGACCTCTTGGATGAAGCAAGGTGGGAACTGGAATGGATGCTGAAGATGCAGGATCCTGATAGCGGGGGGTTCTATCAGCGTACGAAATTTCTAGACGATGATAATTTACAGAATCGAATTATTTACGATAAAGATACTTCTGCACCGTTTAGAACCAATGTAAGGCCGACTGCCGATACGGCTACGGCGGCTGGAGCATTGGCACATGCATACCTACTTTACAAGCAATTTGATCCGGTTTTTGCTCAGACTTGTTTAAATGCTGCAATTGCTGCATGGGGTTATCTGGAGGCAAATCCGGACAATATCTTTACGCCTGACAACCATTATGGCGTCGTTGACGACACTTCAAACCGTCTTTGGGCCGCAGGCTCCCTTTACCGGGCAACTGGCCAGGCAAAGTATAATAACTACTTTGTTGCCAATTATACCAAAATTGCAAACTGGTTCGAGGACCAGAACGAATTTGGAAGCCGTTGGGACTACACGTTTAATACAGCCTTTTTCAGTTATCTGAAAGCTGACAATAAGGATCCCGCAGTAGTGAGTTGGTATGCAACGGAATTTCAAAAATGGTTTAACGACAAAGTGAGCAGATACAACGACAGTGCCTGGAATACTATTGTGAGGAACGGTTTTTATATTTGGGGAGTCACCATGCAGGTTGCCGACGTACCGATGGAAATGATTATTGGTACAAAATTGTTGGGAACCTATGATAGCAACGCACAACTTATTAATAAAATCACCTATAGTCAATTAGACTGGTTACTTGGTCAAAATCCAGTAGATAAGTCATTTATAACTGGCTATGGTGAGAAAAGTGTTCAGTACCCGTTCAGTACGATTTACAGAACGGACGGTTTGCCGGGGGTACCGAAGGGATACATGGTGGGAGGACCCAATTATCTCACTAACTCTGTAAGTGATGGAATTCAAATATCCAGATTTCCGGCAAAGAGCCATACGGATAACTTCCAGGATTGGACAACGAACGAGCATACGATCTATTGGAATTCAGGCTTAGTGTTTGTTGCCGCTTACGCGACTAAGGGAAGCAGTGTCAATTCGACAATCAGTCCGACGACTGCGGCATTTGACAAGAAGACGGCCAACCAGGCGGACATTACGGTGACGATGACGCTGAACGGCAACACGTTCTCCGGCATCAAAAACGGAACGGCCACTCTGGTTTCGGGCACGGATTACACCGTATCAGGCAACGCAGTGACACTGAAGAAGAGTTATCTTGCCCAGCAACCCGTAGGGACGACAAACCTGAACTTCCTGTTCAGCGCAGGCGCTTCTGCTACGCTGACCATCACGGTGAGCGATTCGACGCTGCCAACGACTCCGACGGGTCTTACGGCAACAGCGGGCAATGCCCAAGCGGTTCTGACCTGGAGTCCTTCTACGAATGCCACGAGCTATACGGTACAACGCGCAACTGTCAGCGGCGGGCCTTACACAACGGTCGCACAGAATATAACCGGCACCCAATATACGGATACAGGATTGACTAATGGAACCACCTACTACTATGTAGTGAAGGCGGTGAATGCCGCTGGAAGCAGCGCGGCATCAACGCAAGTAAGCGTGACGCCCACGCAACCAACAACTGGCTCCTTGAAGGTGCAATATAAATTGAATAACAGCAATGCAACGGACAATACCATTTATGCTATCTTCAATATTGTCAATACCGGCACCACACCGGTAAACATCAGCAATCTGAAATTGCGGTATTATTTTACGAAGGAAGGCAGCGCGTCGATGAACTTCTGGTGCGATTGGGCGCAAATCGGCAATGCGAATGTGGTAGGCTCTTTTGCCACCATAAATCCTGCCAAAACAGGAGCCGACACTTATATTGAACTTACTTTTAATTCCGGGGCAGGCACATTGGCGGCAGGGGGCCAAACGGGCGAGATCCAGGTACGCGCCGCGAAGAGCAATTGGTCCAACTTCAACGAAACTGGAGATTATTCCTTTGATGGGAGCAAGTCCTCTTTCGTAGATTGGAACAAAGTTACATTGTATCAAAACAATACCCTCGTTTGGGGCATCGAGCCGTAAAAGCGACGAAATTAAGAGAGCCATCCATCGATAAACCCGCGCAATAGCGCGGGTTTATTATTATGTGCGCGACTAGCGAAGCTTTGATAAGCAGAAGCCTCGGTGTATAACGTTCTAGGGAAGGTAAAGAAAGTTGCGGCGGAGACACTGACCTACATCATCTACTAGGTCGGCTTCAGCGAGAAGGGGCAGGCTTCGGCACCGCCATCTCGATACGGCATCTTCTGGCGCATCGTCTGATTGGTGGATGTGGAGCAGCGGATCGGAGTTCGGGTCTGCGGATTTAGAACTATGCTTAACAAATGTTTCTTATTCCCAATGAAGATAAAAGGGAGAAAACAAGAGTTATCCAGTTCCAAGAAGTGATTGTAACGATCAAAAACGTCACCGCCTCAAAAAGGTAAACGAAGAAAGCCCATGAAAACAAGGGGACGCTTCATTGTTGGCAGATCGATTCACCAGCGACCTAAGGAGGTCCGTAAACGAACAACCTTCGGTCATTAACTCGACACTGTTGTATCCAGTAGAGGCAAGAACGAGGCTTGTGCAACTTCCTTAATATAACGCAAAACAAGCCTCTAATTCTCCTTCAAGATGCCCAACAATTGATCGCGGCAAGGAAATTGGCTTGCTATATGGCATTGGGAAACCGATCATGAGCTTGTTGAATTTGTTTTCGCTGTTGATCAGTTTCTGATTGCTGTAGAGAGAGAGTCTGTTCTATTTCCTCGATATAAGTAAAAACTTTAACTAGTGGTTTTTAAGTCCGTCAACGACGAAGTTACTCATTAAAAGGGTTAAAAGCAGCACTTTAAAGACGAACGAGGTCTTTAAAAGTAGCTGCTTTTATTTTAAACAAATTAATTAAGTTTTCGATTAAAAAACTTTTTAAGAGCTTGATATACCTCGGTTTTGTCCTTAATCACATAATACATAAATTTCGGATTATCAATATGTTTATAAGCAGCCATTAAGGTACTGGATCGATTGTATTGGTTTACTTCACCATAGCAGAACATGTTGCTGCGCTTTAGTAATTCATTGATAAGTCGGATGCACCGATCATTGTCTGATGTGAGATTATCGCCATCGGAGAAGTGAATAGGGTAGATGTTATATTGATGGGGTGGATACCTCGCATCGATAAGTTCAAGCGCCTTGATATATGCCGATGAACAAATGGTTCCCCCGCTTTCGCCTCGAGTAAAAAACTCTTCTTCCGTTACTTCTTTGGCTTCTGTATGATGCGCGATAAAGGCAATTTCAACCTTTTCGTATTTCGTCCGCAAAAACTTCGTACACCAGAAGAAGAAGCTCCGCGCCGCATACTTTTCGTAGCTCCCCATGCTCCCCGAGGTATCCATTAAGGCCAAAATGACAGCATTGGAGTGAGGGCGCTCGACCTCGTTCCATGTGCGGTACCGTATATCGTCAGGGGAGATCCCGCCTATTATTGATTTACCGTTTCGTGAATTGCGCCGTAAATTCTCCAAAATGGTTCTTTTCTTATCGATGTTGGAGACGATCCCTTTCTTGCGTACATCGTTAAATAGAATTTCGGATTCGCTCATTTCTGTCTTATCTTTCCGTTCCAAGTGGGGGAGCTCAAGTTCCTCGAAAAGCATCTGTTCCAATTCCGCAATATCAACATCAGCTTCGTAGTAATCAATGCCAGGTTGGTCACCGGCATTTTCTCCTTTTCCCGGCCCTTTTGCCTGCTGTGGGTCGCTTCCTAAAACATCGCCAACCTTGGATTCGCCATCGCCCTGACCGACATGCTTTTTCTTATTATAGTTGTAAACAATGTGATACTCATCCAGATTGCGTATAGGGATTTTTACGATTTGCCGACCATTGGAGGAGATGATGCTCTCATCGGTTAAAAGGTCGGGGAGGTTTTGGCGTATTGCTTCTTTGACCTTCTGCTGGTGCCGGCTTTGATCCTGATACCCTTTACGATGCAAGGACCAGTCTTCCTTAGAAACAATAAAAAGCGGCTCACGCATGGCCGCATCACCTCCAAAGCCTTAGTTAATTATGCAACACCCATCGACCCCGACGTATCCATCATTGCAATGATGACCGCGTTGTTCTGCGGCTTCACGATTTCCTCCCACGTCTTGAAGCGCAGGTCGTCCGGGGAAATGCCGGCAATCTCGGCGCGCCCGTCACGGGAGTTGCGGCGCAGGTTCTCGAGGATCGTCCGCTTCTTGTCGATGTTGGACATGATGCCCTTGCGCCGGACGTCGGTGAACCGGATCTCGGTCGATTCGATGATCTCTTTGTCCTTGCGTTTCAAGTAAGGCAGCTCGAGCTCTTCGAACAGCATATTCTCGAGCTCGGCGATCGAGATCTCGGCTTCGACGACGTCATCGCCTGGCTCGCTGCCCGCGCCTTCGCCCTTGCCGCCTTTGGCGGCGGGATCGGTCCCGAGCACGTCGCCGACCTGGCTGTCGCCGTCTCCTTGGCCGACATGCTTTTTCTTGTTGTGATTGTAGACGATATGGTATTCGTCCATGCTGCGGATCGGAATCTTGATGATCTGCTTGCCGTTCGACATGACGATATTTTCTTCGGACAGCAGGTCCGGCAGATTCTGCTTCAGCGCCTCGCGGACCTTCTTTTGATGGCGGGATTGATCCTGGTAGCCTTTGCGGTGAAGCGACCAGTCTTCTCTCGACAGGATGAACGACGGCTTGTTCACGGTCCTATGCACCCCTCTTCTGCCTCGCGTTCCGGTATGACTTTAATATATTCGTCGCCGGCCAAACGATGTGTGCGAATTGGATCGGCTTCCGCGGGACGCGCTTAATTTTCCGATTCTGCAGCGCATACAATGGGGTAAAGGGATGAAAAAGAAGATTTTGCATCATCATGAAAATGATGACGAACGAAAAGGAGCTGGGTACGGGTGAAAGATACGATTCAAAAATTCATCTCGCTGGGGTTGGGCGTCGTCGTCGCGAGCAAGGAACAGATCGAAAAGACGGTCGACGAATTGGTGAAGAAGGGCGAGGTCGGGCGCGAGGAGTCGAAGGGACTGGTCGAGGAGCTGATGCGAAAGGGCGCGGAGGCGCGCAGCAAGATCGAATCGATGGCGCAGGAAAAAGCAAGCGCGATCGTAGGCGAGAACCGTTATGCGACCCGCGAAGAGCTTGCAGCGAAGCTGGCTGCGGTCGAGCTGAGGCTTGCGGCGCTGGAAGAAAAGATGCGTCAGGCCGAAGCGTGAGCGCGGTGCCGGTATGAGCGCAGGCAAACGGATACGGCAGCTCAGGCGTTACCGGAAAATCGCGACGGCCCTCGCCCGCAACGGGTTCGGCTATGTGTCCGACGAGCTCGGGCTGCTGGATAAGCTCGCGATCTTCCGCGTCGCGGAGCGGGGAGACGTTAAGACCAAAAGCATCGGCGCCCGGATTCGTTCGCTCCTCGAGGAGCTGGGCCCGACCTTCGTCAAGCTGGGCCAGCTGGCGAGCACGCGTCCCGACCTGATCCCGGTCTCGATCGTGAAGGAGCTCGAGCTTCTGCAAGACCAGGTGCCTCCCTTCGCGTTCGAAGAAGCTTCGCGGATCATCGAGCGGGAGCTGGGCGCGCCGGTGGACAGCCTGTTCGCGGCATTCGATCCCACGCCGATCGCGTCCGCGTCCATCGGGCAGGTGTATCGCGCGGAGCTGCCGGACGGAAGCGTCGTCGCGGTCAAAGTGCAGCGGCCCGGCATCGCGGCGCAGATCGAGACCGATCTGGAGATTCTGGCCGATCTCACGAGGCTCGCCGAGCATCGGCTCGATTGGGCCAGGCAGTACCGCATGCAAGATATCGTCGAAGAGCTGGCCAAGGCGCTGCGAACCGAGCTGGATTATAGCGCCGAAGCCCGCAACGGCGAGCGGTTCGCCCGTCTAAGCGAAAAGTGGGCGCATATCGTCGTGCCGAACGTGCATTGGGATTTTTGCTCGCGAAGAGTGCTTACGATGGATTACATAGAGGGCATCCGGCTGTCCGACCACGCGCAGTTGGATAGAGCCGGGCTTCCTCGGGCATTGCTGGCGGAGCGATATGCATCCGCCATTTTCGAACAGGCGCTCGTCGAGGGCTTCTTCCACGGGGACCCCCATCCAGGCAATGTGCTGGCACTGGCGAACGGAAGGCTCGCGCTGCTCGACTTCGGCATGGTGGGAAGGCTCACGCCTTCCGCGAAGCGCAACTTCGCCGCGTTCGTCGTCGCGCTGCGGAACCAGAGCACCAAGGGCGTCGTCCGGGCGATCGGCAACATGGGCATCATTCCCGATACGGTAGACGAGGACCGGCTGTACGCCGATATCGACGAGATGCGGGAGAAGTACTACAAGGTTCCGTTCGACCAGATCTCGATGGGGGAAGCGGTTCAGGAGCTGTTCGCCGTCGCCTTCCGTCATCAGATCCGGTTGCCGTCGGAGCTCACGCTGCTCGGCAAGTCGCTGCTCACGATGGAGGGCGTCGTGTCGGCGCTCGATCCGGGCTTCAGCATTTTCGACGTGGCCGAGCCATTCGGGAAAAGACTGCTGCTCGAGCAGCTCAATCCTTCCCGAATCGTAAAGGAATGGATCGAGGAAGCGCCCGAATTTATCGAGCTGATCCGCGACGTCCCTTCCGGTCTCCGGCAGTGGTCGTCGCTCGTCCACAAAGGGCGGATCCGGGCGGAGATCGAGATCGCCCACGTCGACTCGCTCACGAGAAAAATGAACCGCATCAGCAACCGACTCTCTTTCAGCATCGTCCTGCTTGCCCTGAGCATCATTATGGCCGGGCTGATCATCGGCGCCGCGCTCGGACATGCCGAGACGTCGATCTGGCGCTTTCCTATCATCGAGACAGGCTTCGTGATCGCCGCGCTCATGTTCGGCTGGTTGATTTATGCCATTATTCGATCAGGCAAGTTTTAGCCCCGAGCCGGCGGTGTGTATGCCGAGCGCGTTCATCCATCCGGGGCGGCAGGCGCACTAGCCCGGCAAAATCGGGCTAAAGGCACGCACGCAATACGGCCTCGGCGGACCTTCTGCGATTTGCAGAATAGACCGCCGAGGCCGTTTGCGCTTTTTTATTGTGCTTTTTTAGCATGACATCCGGTTATTTGACCGCGCCGGCCGTGATGCCGCTCGCGATCTTGCGCTGGAACAGGATGTAGACGACGAGCACCGGAACGATGGTGATGAACAGCGCGGCGAACAGCGGCCCCCACTCGGTGCGATATTGCATCTCCGCCTGCAGAACGCCGATCTCGACGGGCAGGGTGTAGTGCTTAGGATCGTTGATCAGCACCGTGCCTACGACGTATTCGTTCCAAATATTAAGCACGTTGATGATGGCGACGGTGACGAGACCAGGTTGCGACAGCGGGAGCATGATCCGGAAGAACGTGCCGTAGTAGGAAGCGCCGTCGATGACGGCCGATTCTTCAAGCTCCTTGGGCAGCGATTTGAAGAAGCCGACGAGGACGAACACGCCGAAGGCGAGCACGCTGGAGGCATAGACGAGAATCAGGCCGAACCAGGTGTTGATCAGATGCAGGGAATTGAGCAGGAAAAACAGCGGGATCAGCGCCAGCACGAACGGAACCATCATCGAGGCGATGTAGAACAGGTAGAGAAGGCCGCTGCCCTTGAACGAATACCGTGCGAGGACGTAAGCCGTCGAGGCGGACAGCAGCAGCCCCAGAACCGTCGACCCGGCGGTGATGACGAGCGAGTTGATGAAGTACGAATTGAAGTTGTATTTATCCCATACGTACGAAAAGTTGGACCAAAGCAGCGGCAGCTTCGGGAGCGCCCAAGGGGCGTTGCCCAGAAACTGAGCGTTGTTTTTCAAGGCGTCCAGCAGCGTCCAGGCCAGCGGGTACAGCACCGCGAGGCTCCACACGATGAGGATCGCAAAAAAGATCGTTTTGGCGGCCGGGTTGCGAAGTCCCAGATTCATCGTCGAATCCCCCTAACTCATCTCGATAGTTTCCCGGTGCAGCAGCCGCTGCAAGGCGACGGTCGTGATCAGCGACGTGATCAGGATCAGCACGCCGATCGCGGCGCCGAAGCCGAAGTGGTATTGGCGGAACGCCATCTGGTACAGATAAGAGCCCATGACCTGCGTCGTATTGTCCGGACCGCCTTCGGTCATGAGCCAGACGATGACGAAGGAGCCGTTCAGCGTCGTCATCATGATGTTGATGATGGACACCTTCATCTGCTCCCACACGAGCGGCAGCGTGATGTGGCAGAATTGATGCCACTGATTCGCGCCCTCCAGCTCGGCAGCTTCGTACAGCGACTCCGGCACGTTCTGGATCGCCGCGATGAGCAGAATCATGTAGAAGCCGATCCCCGCCCATATCGACGGCGGCAGCAGCATCCAGATCGTGTGCGAGGTGAAGCCCAGCCAGGTGATCGCGACCGGCTCCTTCGTGAACAGCGACAGGAAGGCGTTCAGGAAGCCGATCTGCGGATTGTATATGAAGTTCCAGAGGACGCCGATGACGACCACGGAGATCACGTTCGGAATGAAGTAGACGGAGCGGAAAAAGCCGGACAGCCTGAAGCCGAATCGGGTGAGGGCGACCGCGAAAAACGTCGCGAGCAGCATAATGCCGACGATCTTGCCGGCGACGAGGAAGTAATCGTTGCCGAGCGCCTGCCAGACGATCGGATCGTGAAGCATGTCCTTAAAGTTCTGCAGGCCGATGAAGTCCATATGATCCGACATGCCGGACCAGTCGAAGAGCGAGTAATACAAGGCTTTGATGACCGGATAGATCGTAAACACGCTGAAAAACGCAAGCGTCGGAATCGTAAAGCTGGCGATGAACAAGCTGCGCTGCCATTTGGCGGTTCCGGATGTCTTCAAGAGGGCCCCCGTCCTTTCCTCTCCATGGGCCGAAGGAGACCCGGATGGCGGGCCTCCTCACAAGCCTAAGGCATGGATGTTTTTATTTGCTGACCTTGGCCGCGGCATCGGTCACGCGCTTGACCCATTCGTCCGGCGTGATCTTGCCGATCGAGAGCGCGTCGGTCGAATCCCACATGACCTTTTCGACGTCTGCGTTGAACGTGATCATCGGGATGACGACCGTGTTCGGATCGGTCAGGAACTTGGCCGCGTCCTTGACGAAGTTCGGCGCGTTGGAGCTGGAGATATCGCCCTTGATGTTGGACGGCGCGCCGCTCAGCTCGGCCCACTGCGAAGCTTGCGCCTCGGAGAAGATGAAGGACAGGAACGCCTTGGCCGCTTCTTTGTTTTTCGCCTTGCTCGCGATGGCGACCGAAGCGGTGGACGTGTTGGCGACAACCTTGCCGCCTGCCTTCTGCGTGACCGAAGGGATGAAGCCGAAGTCGAAGCCGGATGGAATGTCCTTGCTCATCTCGTTCGGCAGCCAGAGGCCGTTCGGAATGAACGCGTCCTTGTGCTGCAGGAACGACATTTGCGAATCCGTATGATTGATTTGAATGGAAGCCTTGTCGATGAAGCCCTTGTCGCGCAGCTCGACGATCTTGTTCAAGCCGGCCATGACGGCCGGGCTCTTGAACGCGTCGACCTTCGAATCCGCCATATCCTGCAGGATCTTATAGTCGTCGTTGTTCGCCGACACGATCGCCGGGAAGAGAAAGGCGTCCTGGATGTAATACGGATACTTGCCGGTGTGGATAAACGGCGTGACGCCGTCGGCCTTGATCTTGTCGGCGGTCGCGATGAACGAATCGTAGTCCGTCGGCTCGGTCCAGCCTTTTTCCTTGAACAGCGCCTTATCCCAGAAGATGCCCCAGGAGTTCAGGACGAGTGGGATGTTGTAGATCTTGCCGTCGTACTGCTGCGGCTGCTGCGCCAGAATGTCTTTGATGAGCGTGCCGTCGACGTTTTTGGCCGTCTTGTACCATTCGGTCAGGTCCTCGACCTGGCCGTCTTCGACCATCTGGCGGTCGTTCAGGCCTGCGCCGTCGATGTAGACGAAGTCGGGCGGATTGCCGCCGATCCAGCGCGGTTTGTTCTGTTCGTTGATCTTCGGGCCGCCGCTCTCGATGACGTTCAGGTCCGGGTTGGCCGCTTTGAAGTCGGCGATTACTTTTTTCCACCACTTGTCGCCGTAGCCGCCGACGAAGTACTGGATCTCGAAGTCGCCGGTCAGCTTCGCGGCAGTGGCGTCGCCGCCGGAGCTGGCGGAAGCGCTCGGAGCAGCCGAGGCGGAAGCGGATGCGCTTGGCGCGGGAGCGGAGGAGCCGCCTGCGTTGGATTCTTTGTTGTTAGAGCCGCATCCTGCGAGCGGCAGGACGGCTACGGCGGCGGCGAGGCCGACGGCCGCCATCTTTTTGTTCAGAACCATGAAGCAAAACCCTCCCCGATATGGATGATGCGGTCGCTTGCTAAGGCGCCTGCAATCATCATACCGGGGAGGGCGTATCGGCTCTATCGAATATCTTCCGCGAAATCTAGAGGATTTTATGATTGTCGGAAGGGCTGTTCGCTATGACTGGTAGCGGTGTCTGGTCATTGGTTGCGATGTCTGGTTTCGTGTCTAGCTGCGATGTCAGGTCGGAAGACTTTATTCGGCCGCGTAAGCCCGGCTTCGCGTGACGGCGAACGATTGCAGCTGATCGAGCGCGGCCTTTGGATCGAGATGGTCGTAGAGGATCGCGTCGCCCATCTTGCGCGTCTTGTCCAGAACGGCTTGCCACGCGGGCTCCTGGATCGGATAGAACTTGGCTGCGGACAGCGAATCGATATCGCGCTTCATCGCCGGATTGTCGGCAGACATTTGTTCCCCGACGGTGGACGTGACGGGAATGAAGCCTTCCCGGGCGACCATGTCCTTGTAGTTGGCGTCGTCGTACAGGAAGTCGAGGAACTTGGACAACGCGACCGGGTCCGTATGGTCCGTCTTAAACGAGACGAGCACGTCCTGGACGCCAAAGGAGACCGGCGCTTGTCCGTCCTTCACGGGGATCGGGCCCGATCCCCATTGGAAGCCTGGGAACTCGCGCGGCACGACCGAGGAAAAGTAATTGCCCGAGATCATCATGCCGAGCTTGCCGTCGCCCATGATGCGCTGCTTTTCGTCCCGTGTCGTGACCGTCGGTTCCTGATCGGTCAGCCCTTCGTCGAACAGCCGCTTAAGGAAGGTCAGCGCTTCGACATTGGCCGGCGAGTTGATGTTCCAGCGTCCGTCCTTGATCCAGTCGCCGCCCGCGCCGAAGAAAAAGTAGGACAGATAAGCCTGCACCTCGTCGTCCGTCAGATCGAGGCCGAAGCCGCGGGCGCGTCCTGAGGCGGCTAGTTTGCGCGCGCTTGCTTCGAGCTCGGACCAGGTAGCGGGGGGATTCGCGATGCCGGCGGCGTCGAACAGCTTCTTGTTGTAGTACAAATTGCGGACCGAAGCGACGTACGGGATCGCATACAGCTTGCCGTCCAGCTTGTCCATGGCGGACAGATTCGGATAGAACTTCGCGAGCAGCTCGGGCGAGGCGATACCGCTTAGATCGTTAAGGATGCCGGCTTTGGAAAAGTGGGCGTACACGTTCGTGTTGAGCAGGTCCGGCGGCTGGTTGCGGCTGATCATGGCCGTATAAATGCCGTCCAGCACGTTCCAGTTGGCGACCTGCAGCTCGACGATGATGTCCGGGTTTTTGAGCTCGAACTCGTGGACGAGCTTCTCCAGGTTCGACTTCGTCTCCGTGCTGTATTCGGCGGCGACGAAGCGGATGAGCGACTGCTTCGGCTCAGGATTGGCGGCCGGCTCCGGCGTCTTCTTGGCGCACGCGCCGAGCGGCAGCGCGAGGCAGGCAGCGGCGATCAATCCGGCGGCCGCCGCGCGATAAGGGCTGGGCATGTCGAGTCTCCTTTCTTATTGTGGAGTCAAAGAATCGGACGGAGATCGTGAAGGCTCCGGTTGATGAGGCGGCAAAAAAGGGCGGCGGCCAGCGCGAGATAACCGAAAAAATCGGCTACCTCGGGAAATACAGGCCGTTGCCAGCTCGAGATAACCGAAAAAATCGGCTATCTCGGGCAATACAAACCCAGACCAGCCCGAGATAACCAAATTAATCGGCTATCTCGGGTGATACAGGCCGCTGCCAACGCGAGATAACCTAAATAATAGGCTATCTCAGGCGAAATAGGCCCCCGCCAACGCGAGATAACCAAAAAAATCGGCTATCTCGGGCAATACAGGCCGTTGCCAGCTCGAGATAACCGAAGAATTCGGCTATCTCGGGCGATTCAGGCCCAGGCCAGCGCGAGATAACCGAGAACCTCGGCTATCTCACCGAATTAATTGCCGTCCCCGTCGAACGGGAAAAGCAGCTTCTGGTTTTCCGGCGTATACATATTGGACTTGGTAACCACGATCGAGTCCGTGTACGACACCCGGTCCGCGCCTTTCGGTTCCGGACGCTTCAGCGCCGCCTTCACGCCCAGGTAGCCCATGTTGAACGGCTTCTGCACGATCAACGCGCTCATGACGCCGTCTTCGAGCAGCCGGATCTCGTAGACGGAGCTGTCGAAACCGACGATCTTGATCCGCCGTTCTCCCGCTTCCTCGATGGCGCGGGCCGCGCCGAGAGCGGCCGTCTCGTTAAGCGCGACGACGGCGTTCGGCGGCTCCGGCATGGCGAGCACCGCTTTCATGATCTCGTACGCCTTGTCTTCCGAATCCTCGCTGTAGTAGATCTGCGTCTTGCCGTCCGGATACCGTCCGACCGCTTCCTTGACGCCGGCTTCGCGTTCGCCGGACACGCGCGAGCTCGCGAAGTTGCTGACGATCGCGATGTTCGGGTGCCCGCCCGACAGCTCGGCCGCCGACTCGCCCGCCTGCCGCCCCGCTTCGCGGTGATCGTTCAGAACGGAAACGGGCGCTTTGCCTGTCAGGAGCGGCATGTCGATGACGACGACCCGGATGCCGGCATTGCGAATGTTCTGCACGGCCGCAGAGACGCGCGCGTCATCGACGGGCGCCACGACGACGGACGAAGGTCGCGCAGCGAACGCATCCTCGAGCAGGCGAACCTGCGTGTCTGCGTCCGTATCCTGCAGCGGGCCCTGGATATTGATCGCGGCCCCGGCTTCCTTTGCGGCAGCGGCGGCCCCTGCGCTCACCGCCTGCCAGAAGTTCGAGCGCACGTTGCTCGACTTGAGCACGACGTAGACGGAGCGCTCCGAACCGGCGGATGTATAGAATAGTTTGACATAGAGTCCCGCGCATACGGCGGCGGCCGTCAGCAGCAGCGTCAATGCCAAGGTGTATCGGTGATTGCGCATGGCTATTGTTCCACCTTCGGAATTTTGATCGTGATGCGCGTGCCCTCGTCGAGTTCGCTGCGGATCGTGACGCCGTAGGCCGGTCCGAAGAAAAGACGGATTCGCTCATGCACGTTGCCGATTCCGATGCCCTTCGCGAGTCCGGGGGCAGCCGGCGGCGGGTTCCATATTTTCTCGATCGCCTCTTCGGTCATGCCGACGCCGTCGTCTTCCACCTCGAATTCGATCGCGTCCTCGAGCTCTTTTCCCCGCACGACGATCGTTCCCCGCTCGGGTTTGTTGCGGATGCCGTGATAGATGGCGTTCTCCACGAACGGCTGAAGCAGGATCTTGAGCGTCTTGTACTTCAGGATGCCGTCCTCGAACTCGATGCGGTATTCGAGCTGGCTGGTATAACGCATTTGCTGAATCAGCATGTAGTTGCGAATGTGCTCGAGCTCCACGCGAATCGGCACGAGCTCTTGATCCTTCGTGATGCTCGCGCGAAACAGGCGGGCCAGCGCGGACGTCATGAGCACGACCTCTTCGTGCTGCTTCTGCTCGGCCATCCACACGATGGAATCGAGCGTATTGTACAGAAAATGCGGATTGATCTGCGACTGGAGCAGCGCCAGCTCGCTTTTTCGCTTGTTCTCCTGCGTAGAGATGACCTCGTCCATCAGATTTTTGATCTGGCCGACCATCATGTTGAACGTCCGGCTGAGCTGGCCGATCTCGTCCATCTGCTGGACCGGGGCTTTGACCTCGAAGTTGCCCTTCTCGACGAGCCGCATGCTTCGCTGCAGGTTGCGGATCGGCCGCGAGAGGCGATGAGAGAGCGCAAGCGAGATGAGGAGCGCGACCAGGATGCCGATCAGGGAGATAAGCAGGGAATTGCGCAGCGTTCCCTTGTAACCGATCAAGTCTCCGGCATAGGCGACGCCGACGATTTTCCATCCGATGTTCGTGTCCTGCACCGAGTAGAAGCGCTTGCCGTCCCTGTCGCTGACCGTAAAGGAGGTGCCGCTCGGCGCGCGCAGGACGTCCGCGATGCGTTCGGTCCGCAGATTGCTGTAGATGAGCTGCTGCTGCGGATGATAGACGATGTTGCCCTCGCGGTCGACGATGAACACATAGCCTTTTTTGCCGAGATCGATCTGCCGCAGCAGGTCGCTCACGACGCTCAGGTTCAGGTCCACGAGGAAAATGCCGTCGGCGGTGATCCCGTCCGTGTTCTTCAGCTCGCGGGAAAGCGAGACGACCCAGCGATACTCGTTTTGTATGATATTTTGCACATGCGGCGCGGAGATGACGGACTTGCCCCCGGCACGCTGCGCTTCGATGTACCAGGATTGCCGCTGGGGCGGCGCGTTCGGGTTGAGCGTCGTGATGCGGCGGTCGCTCACGTACCGGCCGTTGTAGCCGAACACCATAATCGACGCGATGTCCTTGCGCGTGTAGAGGATGGATTGGAACAAGTCCGAGATGCGCTTTTCGTATGGCCTGCGCTCTTCCTCCGTAATGAAGCTGTTGCTGGAAATATAGTATTTGACGTCCTTGTTCGTCAGCGCGAGAAGCGAGATGTTCTCCATGTTGTCGACATAGGACTGGATGTTCGTATTGACCTGCTTGATGACCTCCTCGATATAGTTCTCGGAGTTGCGCTGCACCGCGCTTGCCGACAGCCTGTAGCTGATCAAGGTGGTGACGGCGATCGTGACCAGAATCAGGCAGGAGAAGGCGACGGCGATGCTGGACTGAATGCTTTTGAGCGGAAAAATCGGCACATAACGCCTGAATGGGCGAGGCATGTCATCTTGGCTCCTCTCCGGCCGACCGGTCGCGGAAGTCGCGCGGCGTCATGCCGGTATGCTTTTTGAAAAGCAGGCTGAAATAGTTGGGATCCGCATATCCCACTTGGGCGGCGATCTCGTATAGCTTCAGCGGCGTCGTCCGAAGCAGCGTCTTGGCCTTGTCCACGCGGACCCGGGTCAGACATTCGACGAACGTCTCGCCGGTGTGCTGCTTGAACATCTGGCTGAAGTAGCTCGTGCTCATCAGCACATGCCGGCACATCTCCTGCAGCGTCAGCTTCTCGTTCGCGTAGTTCGCTTCGATATAGGCGGTCGCCTTCGCTATCTGCTCGCGGATGAATCGCGTGCGACTGCTGGCGGCGGCGTCCATCATGGACGCGACGATCTCCTTGAGCCAGCGCTCGATCTCGTCGAGCGTCTTGAACGTATAAATGTCCGTCAGCCACAGCGGCAAAGCCTCGGTCTCGCCTCCGCTGCCGGAGATCCCCATCTCCTGCATGGCGTCCAGCAGCGTCAGGACGAGCTTCTGCACATGGAGAAAGCAGGCCTCAATCGGCAGGCGCGAAGACTTGAGTTCGCGAACTGCTTCTTCGATGTGCGCGAAAGCATCGGCCGACGAACCCGAGCGCAGGGCCGCGGCGAGCAGCCGGCCGCCGTCGGACTGGGGAGGCAGCGGCGGCGCCTCGCTCTCCAGATCCGCGATGCCGAGCACGCGGTTTTTGCCCATCAGAAAGCGGTAATCGAGCGCCGACAGCGCCCCGCGATACGACTGCGGAAGCTGCTCTGCCGAGCTGCACGGCCTGCCGATGCCGACGGTAATCGTGAAGCCCAGGTACTTGTCCACATGATGGCGCAGCGCTTCGGCGATGCCGAAGGCCTGCTCGTACAGCACGCTCTCGTCCTCATGGCCGTACAGGACGGCGACCATTCGCTCCTCCCGTGTCCGGAAGAGCAGCACATCCTCGCGGTCTTGAACCGTTTCTTCAAAAATATTGTAAGCGGCGAAACGGAGAAATTCGGCATCGTGCGCATCGCTGTAATGGGTCTCCCGGTCGCCGAAATCGTCGATGTCCGCGGCGAGCGCCAGATAGGGCGGGGCGGCCGCCGGAATGCCGAAGTAGGCGAACCGCTCTTCGATCTCCGCGCGGGAGAGGCCGAGCGCGACGAGCCGCTCCAGGAACCGCTCCTTCAGCAGCGGCAAGCTCTGGCGAAGCTGGCTGCTCAGCCGGGTGAGATCCTCGCGCCTCTTTTTCTCGTCGTCCATCTCCGTACGGATCTTGTCCAGCAGCGCCCGAATCTCGGCCGCCGTGATCGGCTTAAGAATAAAGTCGGATACCTTCAGCCGGATCGCCTGCTGCGCGTACTCGAACTGATCGTAGCCGGTCAGGATGATCACCTTTATATATGGATAGTTCGCGGCGATGAGCCCCGTGAGTTCGAGGCCGTCCATGAACGGCATGCTGATGTCGGAGATGACGAGATCCGGTTTCGCGCCGTCGATCGCGTCCCAGGCTTCCCGTCCGTTGCCGAAGTCGCCGACGAGCTCGAACCCGTGCCTGGCCCAATCGATCGTATTTTTCAAGCCGTCGCGGACGACGGCCTCGTCGTCGACGATGATGACTTTATACATGACTTGATCGCTCCTCCGCGTGAATCCTCGCTATCATCATAATCGAAGTCCTGCCGGGACAGGGGATAAAATATCATTTTAACGGGCGAATAATCGATTTTTCGAACGAAATTACGTGCTCACGCTGAAGAGTATGGCATGTCATCGAGCCGCCGCACAGAACAATTCGCTGGTCAAAAGTAAACGATATGGATATAATTCCATATCATGTCACTCATGTCGAAACGACCGGCCCTTTCCCATCCTGCTAGAACCCTGTTGTGGCGCGAATTGTCGCCGGCATGTTATCATTTGAATACAAGCGCGAGCGCGGCGAAGCACGCCCCCGGACGACGGTCCTCTGTCAACCGGGGGTTCGTTTTGCTCGTCGCGATTCGCGGACGGGGAGGAAGAGCGCGTTGAAGACGCTGGTTATCGCGGAAAAGCCGGACATGGGCCGCAATATCGCCGCCGTCATCGAGCCGAAGGCGCAGAACAAACGCTCCTACCTTGAAGGAGAACACTATATCATCACTTGGGCGATCGGGCATTTGATCGGACTCGCCGAGCCGGACCTCTACGACGAGAAGTACAAAAAGTGGCGGCTCGGCGATCTGCCGATCATTCCGGACAGCTTTAAGCTGCTGCCCAACCCGCGCACCAAAGATCAGCTGGAGACGATCCGCGAGGTCGCGAAGCGCTGCGACCGGCTGGTTAACGCGTGCGACGCGGGGCGGGAAGGCCAGCATATTTTTTCGTTGATTCAGCGGCATCTCGGGCTGACGCAGCCGGTCAAGCGGCTGTGGATATCGGATCTGACGGCCGAGACGATCCGCAAGGGGTTCGCGGAGCTGAAGGACGGCGCCGAGTACGAGAATCTGACGCGCGCGGCCAGAGCCCGCAGCGAAGCGGATTGGCTCATCGGCATGAACGGCTCGCGCGCATTCACGACGCGGCACAACGAGCTGCTCTCGGTCGGCCGGGTGCAGACCCCGGTGTTGGCGCTCATCTACGATCGCCAGGTTCAGATCGAGTCGTTCGATTCCCTCAAGTTCTATGAGGTATCGGCACAGTTCGCGCAGGGCGAGACCGAATACCGGGGGCTGTGGCAGGGAGAGCGGATCTCGGACGGAGACAAGGCAAAAGCGATAGCGGACAAGGTTCGGGGAAAAGAGGGGCGGCTCGCGAGCTACGAGGTCAAGGATACGAAGGAATATCCATGGCGGCTGTACGATCTGACGCTCCTGCAGCGCGAGGCGAACGGCAAGCTCGGCTTCTCGGCGAAGAAGACGCTGGACGTCGCTCAAGCGCTCTATGAAAAGCACAAGGTCATCACGTACCCGCGGACGAACTCGAACTACGTGAACAACGAGAATATTCCGGAGATGCACAAGGCGCTGGACGCGCTGCGGGGGACGGACTACGAGAAGATCGCGGCAGGCGGCAACAAGCGGCTCGTCCATACGGGCAACAAGGGAGTCTGCAATCCAGCCAAGGTCGAGGATCACCATGCGATCATGCCGACGGCGAAAAAGGCGGGGGCGCTATCTCCGGACGAGCGCAAGCTGTACGATTTGATCGTGCGCCGGTTCGTTTCGCATTTTTATCCGCCTGCGGAGTTCAAGTTGCATACGGTGCTCACGGAGGTCGCCGGCGAGACGTTCAAGACGACGGTCAAGCAGCTCATCGCCAAAGGCTGGAAAGTCGTATATGAGGATTCCGGGGGCGGTGGCGCGAGCTCCGGCGGCGGCGCCAAGAAGGGCAAGGCGGACGCGCCTTCGGCGGGCAAGGACGACGATGGGGAGTCCGAGCGCGGCGAAGAGGTCGAGACGAGCGGAGACTTTTCGCTGAACGCAGAAACGCCGGTGCAGTGTACGGAAGCCGAAGCGAAGGAAAAGGAGACGCAGCCGCCGAAGCCGTACACCGAAGGCACGCTGCTGAAGGCGATGGAGAGCGCGGGCAAGCAGATCGAGGATGAGGAGCTGCGCGACGCGATGAAGGATTCGGGTCTGGGCACGCCGGCGACCCGTGCGGCCACGATCGAGCGGCTGAAGCAGGTCGGCTACGTGGAAATGCAGGGCAAGCGGATCGTCATCACGCCGAAGGGACGGTCCGCCATCCAGCTCATCAGAGGCGCAGGCGTTGAACTGCTGGCGTCTCCAGAGATGACGGGTCAGTGGGAGCGGCGGCTCGCGGAGATCTCGCGCGGACAAGCCTCGGCAGACGTGTTCATGGCGAACGTGCAAAAGTTCACGCGGCTGATCGTGGACAAGGTCCGCGTCCAGCGGCCCGCGGCGAAAGAGGCGTTCGCGCGGCCGGAGCCGGCGACGCGGGGGCGCGGCCGCGCCAAGGGCGGCGGCGCGGGAGAAGAGGGCTCGAGTCCGGGAACCGGCGGCGGAGCCAAGGGTGCGGCTAAAGCGGACGGCGCCAAGCGCCGGACCCGGACAGCTGCGGCCGATGGGAGCAAGGGCAGCGCAGGCCGCAGCAAGGGCGCGGCGGCCGCAAGCGCGCGAAGCGGCAAAGCGCCATCGGGCAGTGCAACAGCCGTCGCGCCGCGATCGGGCTCCTCTGCCGCTGTCCAGGCGTCTGCAGAGGCGGCCGCGCCGCGGCCGGCCGTGATCGCCAAGTGCCCGCGTCCGGGCTGCGGCGGATCGATCTTTATGGGCCGCAAAGGGTACGGCTGCAGCGCGTACAAGTCGGGCTGCGGCTTCGTCATTTGGAGAGACAGCTTCGGCGCGGTATTGGACGACCGTCAGGCGGCTGCTTTGATCCGCGACGGCCGGACAGGCAGGCTGATTGTAACGGACGAATCCGGTTCCGAGCGGGAAGCGACGATCGTGCTTGCGGATCCGGCGACCGGGCGGCTCGAAATCGAATATTGACAGCGCGACGTATTAGCTGGCGCAAATTGCAAAGGTATCATTTAGAAGGCATAAGAGAAGGCATAAGCAGAAATCGGAGGGATCGATATGCAAAACAGATATATCGGTATCGGCGCGCTCATCGCGGGCCTCGCCGTGGCGTTTGGCGCGTTCGGCGCGCACGCCCTTAAGGAATCGTTGTCCGACCATTACCTGGAGGTATTCGAGACAGGCGTACGCTACCAAATGTACCACGGGCTCGGCATCCTGATCATAGCGCTGCTCTCGCAGCGGCTGCCTTCCAAGCTGACGCTCTGGTCAGCAAGGCTGCTGCTGATCGGTACCGTCGTATTTTCGGGCAGCCTGTACATTCTGGCGCTCAGCGGCGTGGATTGGCTGGGCGCCATTACGCCGCTCGGCGGCGTCGCTTTTCTGGCGGGCTGGGCGTGTCTCTTTCTGGCGGCATGGAGGGGCGGCCGTTCTTCCTGATCTCCGCTATGGAATAATGGTGTACGTTTGGTAAGTTTGCACTATAATGATAGCTAGAGCAAACGGCTTTCGAACGGTTTTCCATAGACAAAGGGGGGCGAACGATGAACGATTGGAGCACGGAGACGCTCTCCGCGGCCGCCCTGGCGGCTATCCTGCTCGCAACCTCGGTTACCGGATTCGGGCTGCTACGCAAGGAGCGCCGGCGATTGCGGACGATGGCCGCGGCAGCGGACGTCGAATGGATGAAGCTGCTCCAAGAGAGCCCCTTCTCGCTCACCATCATTAACCGTGCAGGTGTTGTGCAGAATGTCAGCATGCAGTTGCTCCCCTTGCTTGGCACGACCTCCACGCAGGTTTTCGGGGCTCATTTCCGCGACTTGATCCATGAGGAATCGGCCGTCCAGGCCACCGATATTTTCGAACGGACGCTCCGTGGCGAACATTGCTCGGCGGATATCAAGCTGCTGCGCGCGGACGGCGCGGCGGTCGCCGCGCACTTGAAGACGAGTCCGTACATACGCGAGGGCGCCGTCGCCGGAATTGCCGTGTTCACGCAGGACACCAGCGATCATAAGCGCTCGATCGAGCGGATTCGCTACATGGCGTATTACGACGATATGACGGGCTTGCCCAACCGCCGCTTTTTCATGAACCGGTTGAACGACAGGCTGGCGCGGGCGGGTCAAGATGGGGCCAAGATGGCCGTCTGGTATATGGATATCGATCGATTCAAGCTCGTCAACGCGTCATACGGCAGAGACTTCGGCGATATGCTTTTGCTTCAGGTCGCCGAGCGCTTGACCCGTTGTTTTCCGGATACGGAAAATATCGCCCGTGCGGAGGGCGACGAGTTCATCGGGATGTTCGAGGATTTTGAGCGCGACGATGAAGCGGCCGAACGGATCAACGGATTGATGAAGCAGTTCGAAGCACCGTTCGAGCTGGGCGGCGTTACGCTGCACGTGACGATCAGCGTCGGACTTGCCACATCCGAAGGCGAAGCCGCGGATGCGGACGGCATGCTCAAGCGGGCGGACACCGCCCTGCACAGGCTGAAGGAAAACGGACGCAACGGCTGCCTCCTGTACGATTCGGCGTTCGAACACACGGCGCTTCATAAGCTGACGCTTCAGCACGAATTGATGGAGGCGATGAGCCGCGGTCAGTTCATGCTGTTCTATCAGCCTCAATACGATCTCAGGCACGGCGGCCTGGTCGGCTTCGAAGCGCTGCTGCGATGGCGTCATCCGGAGCGAGGCATGGTTCCCCCTTCGCAATTTATCCCTGCAGCCGAAGAGAGCGGGCTGATCGTGGCGCTCGGAGACTGGGTGCTGTCCGACGCTTGCCGGCAGGGACGGGAATGGCAGCTGCGAGGGCTCCCTTCGTATCCGATATCCGTGAACCTATCGATCCGGCAGTTCGCGCAGCCTAATCTTGTAGGGCGCATTGCCGAGATATTAGAAGAGACGGAGCTGCCTGCGCCTCTTTTAAAGCTGGAAATTACGGAGAGCATGGCGATGGACGTCGAGCGCGCCGCGGCGATTCTGGAGTCGCTGAGCGATCTTGGCGTCGGGATCAGCGTGGACGACTTCGGCACCGGATACAGCTCGTTCAGCTATCTGAAGCGGCTGCCCATCGATTGTCTCAAGATCGACCGCTCGTTCGTCAGCGACATCCATCAGGATCCCAACGACAGGGCGATCGTCGCAGCCATCATCGCCATGGCGCACAATCTGCAGATTGGCGTCATCGCGGAAGGCGTCGAGACCGAGGAGCAGGTGCTGTTCCTTCAAGAGCACGCATGCGATGAAATGCAGGGCTATTACGGCAGCCCGCCGCTGCCGGCCGAAGAGATCTGCGCATTGCTGGGCCGGGAGCACAGCCTATTGTTAAATCCCATAGACGACAACGCCGCAGCCCTCTAGGGCTGCGGCGTTGTTCGTATTCAAGGCGACGCGCGCGTCTACTCCGCGAAGTCGTCGATCTCGTTCAACCGGAAGGAGTATACGCTCTTCTCGTCGACGTGATAAACGGTCAACAGCTCGTTCTCCGGGTCGAAGTTGACGACCCGGCAGGGGACGCTGAGCTTCACGCCCTTCGCTTTGTTGACGGTGAGACGAATGAGGCGAGACGTCTTGATATAGTTGCGGATACGCGCGTCAAGCGCATCTGTGAGCACTTGATGCTTGGACGGCGCGTTCTTTAATTCTTTATCGATGGATTGGCCGAGGACGATCCCGGCTTGAATGCGGTAGTCCTCGTATCCTGCGGCGTTTAGCGGCTTCAGAAGCTTCTCCAACGCTTCCCCGTTGGTTGTGCCTTTCACTAAAATATCGACCGTAAATAGATAGGCATGTTCTGAGGTGCTATCTGAAGCTTTAGTCATTAGTTGCCTCCTATCTAAATGCAGAGTTCTTCCTGGGATATTGCTTGGCTAGGAATAATATATCATGAAAGCCGGGTAGGACATAGTATTATTTTGGGTACCGGCCTATGATCTCGTAGGTCTTAGGGAGCATATGTTGATACTCGGAAGCCCTCGCTTGCCACCGGTATCCGTGGAGGTGATCATCATGATGAGGCTGGTTCCGATCGTCATCGACGGGTATACCGCGCTTGGCGTCGAAGTACTCCTCCCAAAAACGACGCTGCTGGCGGTGACCGCAGGCGACGGATATATTATGTGCGGCGCGCTCGATGTCGCGCTGCTGAACGACAGGTTGAAGGACAGGGGCATCTTGGCCGGCCGCGCCGTCGGCGTCAAGACGCTCGACCAGCTGCTGGATGCCCCGCTGGAATCCGTGACGCACGAAGCCGAGCGCGCCGGCATCGTCCCCGGCATGCAGGGCCGCGCTGCGGTTGCCCGCATGGCGGCGATGTCCGCGAACAGGCCGTGAACGCCGGATTCGAAGGCAAATGCGGTTACTCCGGGAGTAACCGCATTTGTGATGCGGAAGTGCCTTGTTAGTTTTCGAACAGCTTGCGCAACCCGCTCTCGAAGGGAGCGGTAACGATCCCTTTTTCCGTGATGATGGCCGTCACGAGCTCGCTCGGCGTCACGTCGAAGGCCGGATTGTAGACCTTGACGCCCTCGGGAGCGGTTCGTTTGCCGAACCCGTTCGTTACCTCGTCCGCGTGCCGTTCTTCGATCGGAATGTCCGCGCCGGTCGGCGTGGTCAAATCGATCGTCGACAGGGGACAAGCGACGTAGAAGGGGATGTTGTGCGCCTTGGCCAGCACCGCTACGCCGTACGTGCCGATCTTGTTCGCGACGTCTCCGTTCGCCGCGACCCTGTCCGTGCCGACGATAACGGCCTGCACCCAGCCTTTGGACATGACATGGGCAGCCATGTTGTCGGTGATCAAGGTGACGTCGACGCCGGCTTGCTGCAGCTCGAACGCCGTCAGACGGGCGCCCTGAAGGACGGGCCGGGTCTCGTCCGCGTACACTTTAAGCGCGATGCCCTGCTCAAGCGCCAGATAGAAGGGCGCAAGTGCGGTGCCGTACTTGGAGGTGGCGAGTCCGCCCGCATTGCAATGGGTGAGCACGCCCATGCCGTCCTTGAACAAGGTCAGCGCATGCTCGCCGATCTTGCGGTTCGTCTCGATGTCTTCCGCCTGGATCTGCTTCGCTTCGTCCAGCAGCGCCTCGACGGCTTCGCGCGTGGTCACGCCCGCGGCCGCTAATGCCTTGGCCCGCTCCTTCATGCGATCGAGCGCCCAGAATAGATTCACGGCCGTAGGCCGCGAAGTGGCCAGATGCGCTGCGTGCCGGAGCGCCTCGTCGGCCAGAGCGGCCGGGGAGCCGGGAAAGTGCTGCACGCCCAGCACGACGCCGAAGGCGGCGGAGATGCCGATCGCCGGCGCGCCGCGGACGGCCAGCCCCCGGATTGCGTCCCATACTTCCTGTACGGTGGTCAAGTTCAGATATACGATATGCTCGGGCAACTGACGCTGATCGAGCAGTTCCAGCGTGCCGTCGTTCCAGCGAATCGGCTCGAGCACGCCCGGCAGCGAAGCAGCCGAATTCAAGTTGTCGCTCATTGTTTTCTCTCCTTAGCTAGCTGTTAGTCTTGATGGCAACTTAATTAGCCCCGCTTGCCGCGTTCTCGGCAATCCGTACGAGGTCCTCGATGGACGAAGCGGCCCGGTTCGTGACGATCAAGCTGCGCGCGATATTCAGTGCGAGACGTTGCGCCCGCTCGCGTGCCGCGCGGTCCGGAATCGTCGCGATATCGGCGACCTGGGCCAGACCGTATACGCGCCTTAGCGTCTTGGCGCCGGCGAAGCCGATCGTATCCCGAAGCAGCCGTTTCATGTAATCGTCCTTGAACGCAGGAGAGGCGAGCAGACGGTCCGTGCCGTGCTCGTCCCACAGCGCGCGGAACTTGCGCTCGAACCGGGTCCACAGCTCGACGATCGTCGTGAGCAGGTAGGCCCTGCGATCGCGGCGGGACGCCTCGTCGGGGCTCCAGTGCTCCTGGGAAGCGTAGTGCAGCAGCAGATTCGCGATCGGCGCGCCGATATCGAAGCCCATCGGTCCGTAGTAGGCGAACTCCGGATCGATGACCTTGGTCGACGTCGGCGTGATGAAGATGCTGCCCGTATGCAGGTCGCCGTGCAGCAGCGCCTGGGCCTGCGTCAGGAACTTCTCGCGCAGCTTCGCCGCCTCGAGCAGCAGCTCCTGATCCTGCCAGACCGCTTCGGCGGCGTCGCGCAGATGCGGTTCGATATTGTTCGATTCCGCGTCGTAGTACGGGAAATTAAAGATGAAGTCCTCGGTGATTTTGCACAAATCCGGATTGATGAAGCGCCCGAGCAGCACCTTCTTGTCTTGCTGGTTCATGCCGAGATCCGACGTGAAAAACAGCGTGCGGGCCAAAAATTCCGAGAGATGCTCCGCGAAATCGGGATAGGTGCCGCCTTCGATCAATCCGCGGCGCATGATCACGTGATCGCTCAGATCCTCCATGATCGTCAGCGCCATATCGGCATCCGTGCGGTACACGACCGGCACGAGACCCGGAGCGAGCTGACCCTGCTTCACCAGCGACTCGCCTTCGATCCGCGCGCGGTCCAGGCTGAGCGGCCACGATTCGCCGATGACCTTGGCATAAGGCAGCGCTTGCTTGATGATCAGGCTGCGGCCGGTAGCCGGCTGCTTAATATGGAATACGAGATTCAGGTTGCCGTCTCCGATCTCGCGGGAGACGAGCGCCTCGCCGGTCGGGAACACTTCGGTGATCGAACGGGCGATCTCGATGGCTTCCGCTTCGCTCAGCGGATGATACTTGCTCATGAACAGGGCACCTCCGATAATATGCGCAGCTTGTCCGCGTCAGGCGAACGATCTACAAGACAGTATAGAACAAATCGCGCGGCAAGGCGAATGCTGATCGTCTTGATATGGTTACTATTATATAGGAAATATTAGGCAGGAACGCCAAAGAAAATTCCTGCCGTTTGGTAGACGAAGGCGAGGCATGTTAAGGTATGACTAAATACGGATCTCAGGAGGGAATTGGATGGACGGTTCCAATCTTATCGTACGCTTGGAAATGGATACGGACAGAGCGGTATTCGGCGCGATCGCGACGGCAGTCGGCGCGGCCGGGGGCGATATCGTCGCCATCGACGTCATACGGCCCGGGCAGAAAAGCATTCGGGATCTGACTATCCGCAGCGATGCGGGCCAGGATGCGATCGCCGCCGCGATACGCGCGGTGGAAGGCGTCCGGATCATCAACGTGTCGGATCAGACGTTGCTGCTCCATCTGGGCGGCAAGCTCGAGGTCACGCCGCGCATCAAGATCCGCACGCGCGACGATCTGTCGCGGGTGTACACGCCGGGCGTCGCCAAAGTATGCATGGCGATTCACGAGGATCCTGCGTCCGCCTTTTCCCTTACGATCAAACGCAACACGGTAGCCGTCGTCAGCGACGGCACCGCCGTGCTCGGCCTCGGCAATATCGGGCCTGCCGCGGCGATGCCGGTCATGGAAGGAAAGGCGATGCTGTTCAAGGAGCTCGCTGGCGTCGACGCCTTTCCGATCTGCCTGGATACGCAGGACGCCGATGCGATTGTCGAGATCGTCCGCAGCATCGCTCCGGCGTTCGGCGGCATCAACCTGGAGGACATCTCGTCTCCCCGCTGCTTCGAGATCGAGCGGCGGCTGCAAGAGCTGCTCGACATCCCGGTATTCCATGACGATCAGCACGGCACGGCCGTCGTCCTCATCGCCGCGCTTATGAACGCGGTGAAGTGCGTAGGCAAGCGGCTGGACGAACTGCACGTCGTCGTCTGCGGAATCGGGGCCGCGGGCATGTCCATCGTGCGCATGCTGCATTCGGCAGGCGTCCCAACGGTCGTCGCCGTCGACCGGGAAGGCATTCTGTCCGCGGATCGCGAATACGCCAATCCGGCCTGGCGATGGTGCGCGCAGCATACGAACCCGGAGGGGCGTAAGGGCGGCCTGACCGAAGCGCTGGCGGGGGCGGACGTCTTTATCGGCGTCTCCGGTCCAGGGGTGCTTAAGGTCGAGCAGGTGCAGTCGATGGCCCCCAATCCGATCGTGTTCGCGATGGCTAACCCGGAGCCGGAGATTCGTCCGGAATTGATTCAAGGCATCGCCGCCGTTATCGGCACCGGTCGAAGCGATTACCCGAACCAGATCAACAACGTGCTCTGCTTCCCCGGCATCTTCCGCGGCGCGCTGGACTGCCGCGCGTCGCGCATCACGGAGGGGATGAAGCTGGCTGCCGCGAAGGCGATCGCCGCCGTCGTGACGGACGACCAGCTCAGCAGCGAATACATCGTACCCAGCGTCTTTAACGCTGCCGTTGTGGAGAGCGTACGCAGGGCGGTCATCGAAGCCGCATACGCGGACAAGGTCGCGCGCCGGCAGGACAAGCGCAACCGAAGCGACGACGACAAGTCGGCGCATGCGGAGCACGATCGGTGAAGCTGTTCATCCGCCGCTAAAGATCCCGCTGTTGCTCTGCAATCAATCAGAGATCGGCGAGGTTGCCGTGCGAGAGGATTAGGCCCGTATGCGGCTGTATGCGTCCGGAGCATTAGGAGACGTCGCTGAAGCGCGGCGTCTCTTTTACGTTGTGCGAAAAATGAACCGGATGACCGCGAACGCCCTCTAATAGACAGATAGTCAAAAGGGCAGGGGAATAGAATGTCGGACATGGCATGGGAAACGGACGTGAGGCTGGCGATCGGGGGAGATCGCGAAGCGTTCGCAAGAGTCGTGCGGGCTTTGAGCAGGGAGCTCTATCGCATGGCTCGCACGCTGCTGAACAGCGATTCGGACATCGCCGACGCCATTCAGGAGGCGATCCTGCAGGCGTATCGAAGCGTTACGAAAGTGCGAGAGCCCGAATTTTTCAAGACCTGGTTTATACGTATCCTGATTCGCGAATGCGGGCGCGTAAAACGGCGGCTGGACACGGTCACGCTGCCGTCGGGTTACGCGAATGAAGCGCATGCGTCCATGCAGTTGCCGGATCTTGATCTGCAGGCGGCGGTCGAACGGCTGGAAGAGCCGCCTCAGACGACGGTGCGGCTTCATTACTGGGCCGACCTGCCGGTCGAGCGCGTCGCAGCGTTGACGGAAGTGCCCGAAGGCACGGTCAAGTCGCGGCTGTACCGGGCGAGAAAGCAGTTGGCGGCATGGCTCGAAGACGCGGACGGAGAGGGGGATGTCGGCTATGAACGCTGCTGACTTGAACGACGCGCTGCGGATGGCAGGCCGGGATCGACTCGGGGACGGGGAGACCCCGCTTCTGGTACTGTCGCGCATTGAGGAGACGCTGCAGACGCTGCCGGACCGCGGGACCATGAGGAGGCTGGCGTGGCGGCGAAGGGCGGGATTGCTGGCAGCCTCCGTTATTCTCTTAGCTTTGGCGCTGACCTTGGCCATGCCGGCCCTGCCGGGAATCGCCGAGGGGCTTAGCAGGCTGCCCGTGATAGGCGCCGCATTCGGCGGCAAGGACAAAGCGATCAGCATAACGGACCAAGGGATCAAGCTGACGATCATAAAGGTGCATTACGACGGGCTGATATTGTCGGTGGACTACCGTATCCAGTCTAAAAATCCGATCGATTGGCAGACGGGCACCTCTTCGCTCGTCGTGAAGACGGACGGGGTGGAGATCGTGAATATGTCGGACGTTCGTTCATTCGACCCTTATGGCGTTGGAAAACTGACTAGCGATAACGTGTACGAAGGAAAATTACTTTTTCCAATGACGTCCTACCGGCCGCCTGATTTCGAGTTGGAACTGGCGTTTCGGAAGCTGTCGGGCGCATTTGGGAATTGGGGTATGAAGCTGCCTGTCAAAATGGATCGGACGATACGCACCGTCGAGCCGGACAAACGAACATCGCAGGTGTATAACGACAGAGGGATGCTTCAAATCGACACCGTGCAGTTTACGCCGCTGTCTACGCGCGTGAAGTTCAGCTACTTATTTTCAGATGATTCCGATAAGAAAAAGTTTTTGGCAACGATCCAGATGAAGGACGATCGGGGCAGAGTGTTGAGAGTGTTTTCGCCTATCGGCGTCACGGATGGCCAAAGCTTACAATTGTTGTCCGTGTACGCGGGTGCCATACCGAAGGATTCTCGTCAACTCATCATCCAAGCGGTATACGTTGATTCGGATTATTGGAAAAATAACGATTCAGAGATTAGAACGACAATGACCGAGGTACCCACAAAGGAGCATCCGTTAAAGCTGCCGCAAGGCGAAGCGGGACATATCGAGATCAACAATGTCACATACAAAGCAGACAGGACGATCGTCAGCTACCGTACGGTTGGCTCCAATCCCGGCGGTCAACTTGGATTCGACGTGTTCGACGAGGACGGCAATTATCTGCCTTGGATGCCGGAAGTCGAAGAACTGCCGAGTTTGGGCGTACGCACGCGAACCCTCGGACCGCTGCCCAAAGGCGAGCCGCTGACGTTCCTGACAAGACCTGTGGTGCCTTATCTGTATCCCGGTTTAGAGACGGTCATCGACATCCCCCGCTAACCTTCCTTGGCTTCCTTGCGCCTCGTGCTATAATAATAGGATCAGATTCGACAGGAGGCGTGTTGCCTATGGAGCAGCAGATTGCCCTGCGCGAGTGGGCGGTGGCGGTCAAGGCGCTGGAGGCGGGCAAGCAGATCATGGTGCTGCGCAAGGGCGGGATCGCGGAGGAGACGAAGGAGTTCCGGCTCGAGAGTTCCTCCTTCTACTTGTTCCCGTCCTACGAGCACCAGCGGGAGCATCTGGTGAAGCCGGGCGCGAGCCCGAGCGTCGCGGATACGGTAGCGGAATTCCAGGCAAGTCCGGAATGGGTCACGATCTCTTCTTATGCCCAAGTCGTCGAGGATATCGAGGTGACGGATGCGGAGACGCTTCGCAAGCTCGGACCTTTTCATCTTTGGACGGAGCACTACGCAGAGGAACGGTTAAAGTGGAAAAAAACGAAGCCTTTGCACGTGCTGCTGCTTCGCGTTTATTTATTGAACGAACCGGTAACGATACCGAACAGCGAGAACTACGGCGGCTGCAAGTCCTGGCTTCAATTGACGGACCCCGTGTCCGGCGGCGCGGCGCTGCCCGCCCTTGATGACGCTGCTTTCAAAGCGCAGCTGCAAGCGATCCGGAACGCATTGGACGACTGAGCCGCCCAGCGGGTCTGCCTCGATAGAGGCATGACCCGGTTTGCATTTTTCATGACATTTTCATAAAATGGTGGTTGAGAATCACTGAGAATCACTTTAGAATAGTTATAAATAAGAAATGGATCTTAAGTGGCGACCGCAGGTTGCGCAAAAGGGGTCAACCCCACTTGGCGTCCGTATAATCCTGGAGGGAAAACAATGTCCAATCTGTTCGAAATCAAGGGCTTGAAGTCGGAAATCGAAGGCAAGGAAATTCTGAAGGGCTTCGATCTGACGATCAAGGCCGGCGAAGTGCACGCGATCATGGGCCCGAACGGCACAGGCAAGAGCACGCTCGCTTCCTCGATCATGGGCCATCCTAAATATGAAGTGACGGAAGGTCAAGTGCTGCTGAACGGCGAAGACGTGCTGGAAATGGGCGTCGACGAGCGTGCGCTGGCCGGCCTGTTCCTGGCTATGCAATATCCGAGCGAGATCACGGGCGTCACGAACGCCGACTTCCTGCGCAGCGCCATCAACGCGCGTCGCGGCGAAGGCAACGAGATCTCCCTGATCAAGTTCGTCCGCCAGATGGAAGCGAAGATGAAGGAGCTCGAGATGAATCCCGAGTTCATGCACCGCTACCTCAACGAAGGCTTCTCCGGCGGCGAGAAGAAGCGCAACGAGATTCTGCAAATGATGCTGCTCGAGCCTAAGCTCGTCATTCTCGACGAGATCGACTCCGGCCTCGACATCGACGCGCTGAAGATCGTAGCCGCAGGCGTCAACGCGATGCGTTCCGAAGAGCGCAGCTTCCTGATCATCACCCACTACCAGCGCCTGCTGAACTATATCAAGCCTGACTACGTTCACGTCATGATGCAGGGCCGCATCGTCAAGTCCGGCGGTCCGGAGCTGGCGGAGCGTCTCGAAGCCGAAGGCTACGATTGGGTCAAAGAAGAACTGGGCATCGTCGACGAGACGGTCGGCCAAGCCTAAGAGGATAAGGGAG